>JAANMT010000404.1_pt1 | contig 47268 bp, 45 predicted proteins | sample 7279711 | NCBI WGS metagenome assembly JAANMT01 (sample SAMN14094538, study PRJNA606508) | bioreactor metagenome | isolation source: A lab-scale SPAN reactor treating ammonium-rich wastewater day 1 | place: Ireland: Galway | collected 2017-01-16 | reverse complement strand
CAAAACTTTTGACAACCATTTGCCGGGCATATTCAGTGCAGTTGCGACCCAGACTTCAAGTGCAAAGCACGAGAACATGAACGGGAAAATACAATCGGTAATATCTAAAGCAAGAGGATTTTTAAATTCCGAGCGATTTAGAATTAACGCCCTATTCTACTTCGGAAAACTTAACTTTGCTCCATTAAAATTTTAGTAATGCCATAAATTTTATTGATGCAATTTTCCGCAAAATGGCTTTTCTCCGTGCGTGCAATTCATTTCGTCCGATATTGTGCAGAACGTTGAGCAATACTTTGCTATATATTCCGCCGTTTGCTTACGACGGTACTGCATAATAAAGCGCGGATGTTCAAGTATTACAAGCTCATTGAAAAACTTATGTTCATCGTTTAGCCGCCGCATAAATTCCGCGAGTTTGCCTGCGCCCAAGATAATGGCTTTATTGCGATAAAGCCCGAACTCCAACTGTTTTTCAAGAGATTTGACTATAAACGGTTGCAGGGCGGCCGCAAAATCCGCATTGTCATAGAAATTGTAATTCAATTTTTGCTTCGTAAAACCTAAAGGGCAAGCCGCAGTTAAATACACTTTGCCGAAGAATTGCTTAACGCCTCCAATTTCACTCGCTACGCGATAGATAAATTCCGACGATATCTCGCGCTTGCCGGCTATGCTCGATTCTATTCCTAATTTTTCGCGCAAAGCAAAAGGGTCAGTAAAAGAAATTCCGGTTAATCCGGCACCCAATCGCCCCGGATTAATACCTATAATTGCCACTCGCAAGAAATTATCGTCGTAAAATTTTTCGACGAATTTCAGGAATATCTCACGAACTTCAGCATTGCGATAAGGATTCAGAATTTCGACACCTGATTCGGCTGCCCAAAGCGGAATAACGGGCGGACGGCGGCCGATTTCGCCAATAAACTCAACCGCTTTCTTACTAAACGAATCACTGCCCATTACATCCGTTGACGAATTGTTCCGGGCGTATATTCCCGCATGTAATTATCATCTTATGTCTCATACACATCGGCTGTTTTGGCATAGGCATAGTCAACAAAGTCTTGTGCGTTCAAATCGCGTCCGGTAAGGCGGCGTATAAGCTCACCCGGCTTCAATGTACGCCCGTATTTATGCACACGCTCGCGCAACCACTCTAGAACCGGCACAAACTCGCCGTTGCGAATATAATCGCGCACGAAAGGTATATCGGCCTGCATTACGCGCCACATCATAGCCGCATACAGTTTACCCAGCGTATAGCTCGGGAAGTACCCGAAGCCGCCGAAAGACCAATGAATATCCTGCAAACAGCCTTGCGAATCGGACGGAGGAATTATACCGAGATTTTGTCTTGTTTTTTCATTCCAAACTTCGGGAATATCTTTGAGGTCAATGGTACGATTTACCATATCACGCTCAATTTCATAGCGCAGAATGATATGCATATTATAGGTAATTTCATCGGCTTCCACGCGGATAAGCGACGGAGTTACGGCATTTGTTGCCTTATAGAAATCACGCGGCGTATATGGCGTTTTGCCGAAAATCTTCTCAAAATGCGGCATCGCAAACGTCCAGAACTCTTCCGTGCGCGTAATTATGGTTTCCCAAAACAGCGATTGCGACTCGTGAATTCCCATCGAAGCACCGTCGGCACCGAAAGTTCGGGCAAGTTCGGGAGCAAACCCTTGTTCATACAGTCCATGCCCTGTTTCGTGTATAACGCCGTACAGACAACTGTCCAAATTATTTTCGTTTACTCTTGTGGTAAGCCTTACGTCGAATTGCGAAAACGACGTGCAGAACGGATGAGCGGATAGGTCTATACGCCCGTTTGCAAAATTAAAGCCCAATCTTTCGGAAATAAATCTCGAAAATTCAAGTTGTTTATCTTTCGAGTAAAAGCGAGTCATAGGTACGGTGGAAACGCGGTCCGAGTACGGTGCAATATTTTCCAATATTTGCTTGGTTGCGGCTTGAAGTTTATCGAACACCGGATTAAGTTGCTCTACGCTTACGCCCGGCTCCCATAGGTTCAGGAGTGCATCGTAGCGATTGGCCTCGTAGCCGTAAAGTTCCGCCGCCTCAATTTTAAGGTCGAGCAATTCCTGCAATGCAGGCATAAAAACGGCGTAATTGCTTTCGGCACGTGCGCGAAGCCAAACGTGATGCGCCAATGATTGGGCTTTCGAGGTGCGACGCACCAAATCTTCCGGTAATTTAACTGCCCGCTCATGGTCTTCAAGGAAAATACCAAGCAACGGCATTTTATGTGCGGCACCGTCAAACGAACGAATGGCATCGGCAAATTTCAGTGCTTTATTGCCGGTCAGAAGCTGATGAGCTATCGTGTCAAGCGTACCGATTTGTTCGGCACGAACCTCGGCCGCACCTTCCGGCATATATGTTTCCTGATCCCAATTCAAAATTGACGAAGCCGCTCTGACATCTTGAATTGTATTCATGTGGCTTATTACTTCACCGTGCAGAATTTCAAGCGAAGTCGGCATAATTTATTCCATTGTTAGCAATATATCCATGCGTTTGAGCGTAGCGCAAAATATTCGCAAACTGCAAAACGCAATTACCGTAAAAATAACGGCCGCTCGCAAATTACGGAATTTGCCGCCTATTTGCACGAAAATCTTTCTCGTATCGCCTTCCGACTGCCATGCGCCGATAGAACAAGTCGTATGGGCATATTGCCGAAAGATTTGCAAAATATGCGTAAAAGCGTAATTTTGCGGCATATTACGTTTTGCCGACTTTTGCAGAAGAATAATAATGATTAAAAAAATTTGGTCGAACGAGGTATTCTCGACAGATTTAGGCTCGCTGATACTGCGTGTGGGCTTGGGCGGAACATTGTTTGGTAATCACGGGTTGGTTAAGTTATCGCGTATCGGTCAGGACAATATTCAGTTTTTGCAATTTATGGGGCTAGATGCACATACTTCAATGCTATTGGCAGGTATAGCAGAATCCGTTTTTGGTATTTTTTTAGCACTCGGAATACGCACTCGATTATCTGCATTACCGCTTATATTTGTGCTTTCTATAGCCGTTTTTGTGCAACATGCCGCCGACCCGTTCAGAGTAAAGGAATTAGCCGTTATTTATTTAACGGGACTTATCGCATTATTTTTCGTCGGCGGCGGAAAATACTCGGTCGACGGTTGGTTAGACAGCCGCAGATCCTAACCGCAAGGGAAACGTGTTGCGTAGTGCAACATTACTTTCTGCTGCGCTTATTTAACGGGAATAGTTCCCGAGTATCGCTCCATTTCAAATGTAGGCAGTTTCTCTATAAGGTCAGCACGGCCTGCCAAACGCAACAGAGCGGGCGACATAGCCCGAAAGCGCAATCTTACGCTAATGCGCATATCTGCTCCGCTACGTTTAGGAATTGGAATATTAAACAGATTTGTTCGAGAATCAAAAGGAGGTATCATTCTTTCTTCAATATAATCTGCCTCCCATGCAAAATGCGTTTCTACGCCATGCTTATACGCCGAACCCGTATACACAACCAAGTTGCTGTCGTATTTAATTTTCCCCGCTTTTACTTCTTCGCTGGTGTTATTGCGTAGGTCGCCGTTCCGGTCTAATAATCCGGTTGCAAACAAAGTATCGCCGCGCTCGTCCGTGACGATTACCTCCAGCCACATTTGCCTGTTAAATACAGCACCGGAAGGTATACTGTGCCCGGTAAGAACGTTTATTATCTTGACCTTAATCGGTAATGTTTTATCGGATATACGCGCAGATTCGGAAGCGAGAACGTCCATTTTCACCGAATAATGCAGAATGTCTTGTACTTCCGCTATAGTTTCTTCACGTCCGGGGAAATCAATCAGCGGAACATCTACTCCTACCATTTGGTGGCGATGCACGCGCTCGCGGTCGGGGCCTCCTTTTGCCGCTTTTCCGCTATAAAATTTCATGTGGCATGATTGGCAGGATAATGCACGGCCTGGAAACGAACTGTTTTTCCACTCGGTATAGGTTTTCTCTATCAGCAAGCCGCCGTCCGTATACATATCATGACAATTTTTGCAAACTATGGATTGTTCGTATCGGCTGTCATAAAGCGAAGTATGATACGAGTTTGGTACAGGATCGATTATCGAGCCGCGTCTTGCGCTGTCGGTGGTAAAGCGCGAGGAATTTGTAACGGCAGACGGCTGGTCAGGTGCAAGTCTATGGCATACATCGCAAGAAACGCCATGTGCCGAAATAGGCGAAATTTTATCTTTCGCACTCGAATGTGGTGCATTGTCTATCAATATCGCAGTCGGGCTATGACATTCAAGGCAGAATTGTCCGAGTTTTCCGTTGGATCGTATATTTTTGATACTGTCGAAAGCAAGATATACCGGGTCTATCATTGCGTATGCGTGCATTGAGCGTTGCCATTCTTCAAAATGTTGCGGATGGCATACGCGGCAGTCTTCCGGCATGGCAAATGCCTTGCGAAATATTTCAGACGAGTCTTTTCGCGTAGGCGGCGCAGTATTATTTCCCGAGTCGTCTTTGCATCCAGCCGCGACAGCAAGCACCGATACAAAAGCGGCGATTAACGCAGTGTTACGGAAGAGTGCGAACAACTCGTATGCCGATATCAATTCCCGTTTTCTCAACATATTGACTCTCACGATAAGATAACCGCATGGTAAATAATTCGCTTGAAAAACTGCCGCCTCGCTTTACGCGATATAAGCCTGACGGCGGACCGCTTGGATTAAGAAGCGGCGCGTATTGATAGTATACACCATCGTAAAAATCCCAGCAAAACTCCGATACGTTTCCCATTACATCATACAGCCCGAAAGCATTCGGCTGTTTCTTTCCTGCAATATGCGTTGTTCCGTCCGAATTTGCACAATACCATGCCAACGGCGCAAGCGCAGTATCGGGCGGGAAACACCCGGCGACTGCCGATTGAAAATCTCCCGTATAGCTTTCGGTTGTCGTTCCTGCCCGTGCAAAATACTCCCATTCCGCTTCCGAAGGCAGGCGATAACCGTCCGCCAAGAAATCGCATTTTACGGAATCGCCGTCGAAAGAATAGCATGGTTTGTATCCCGAACGAATTGACAAGCGATTGCAGAAATCAATCGCGCTATTCCAGCTCATATTTTCCACCGGAAGCGAATCTCCCTTGACCCATGCGGGCGAATAGCCCATTATCGCACGCCATTCCGATTGCATTATCTCGTATTTTCCAACTGCAAGCCGACGGGAAATCATTATTGTCCTAACCGGTTGTTCGTAGAAATTTTTCTCCGACCCCATGCGAAATTTGCCCGGCGGAATATTTATCATTGCTATAACAGGCAATTCGGAACGTATATTAGCCAGAAATACATCGGCGGCAATAATATCGCCTTGCGCCATATCGTAAAGATTTACGCGCAAGTAATACCAGCCGTCATGCGGAAATTTCAAATGAATAGATTGTGCCGACGACGTTGTTGCTATTATCGAATCATCAAGAATCCACTCGAATTTAGGTTTAGTCGGCGCATTTTCCGCAACAGGCGTAAAAGTATAATCTACATTAGGCACTCCCTCGCCCGCAGACGGTTGCGATACAATTTTAATGGTTGCCTTCGGAATTGCATCCAATATTTGCTCGCTGCCGCAACCCGACAAGAGTGCCGTTATACAGATTAATGTAAAAATTATTGCGCAAACAGGACGAATTATCATGGCATTAGAGATATTTCCATACAAGCAAAGTGCTTCGACTCTTAAATTCGGCATATTTAAGGCAAAAATAATATAAAGACACGACTATCAAAATCCATATCACATATACGCCCGACAACCCGAATCCGTAGCCGGCCGGATGACTCATGAACCAATCGTTCCGAAAAAGCCAATTCACCGGCAGCCCTTGCGCCATACATACTATAACCGCCGTGATATGAATAAGATACAGATGTGCAACGTAATACATTAGCGGAACACGCCCATATATTGTTACGGCACGTGCAAGCCATGAATTTGCAACGGCAAGCTTTTCGGCAAAGCCAAGTACGATTAGCGCGGGGCCGAGCGTCATCAACAAATAGTCCAGCGACGGCGGATATTTGGTACAATTAAGAAACGACATAGCTGTAAAAACAATATCGGATTGCATCGCCCACGGTTGCAGGTCACCGTAGAGATTTATTGCTCTAATTACGGCAAACAGCACGACGGCCGCCATTCCGAGCCTTAATAAGAAGCGTCGTCTTTGCGTTGCCTCCCAAGTGTATGTATCGCCCAAAGCATAGCCGAGCATCATAACGCCCGGCCATGGAATTATCGGATATAATGCCCAAAGTTCAAAACCTGACCGACCTGTTGCACCGCCTTCATGTAATAATTTCCATAGCCAATCGGCCGCGCCGAAGCTCTGCGATGCAACATTATCAAGTGAATTATGCAAGGCTATAATAGCCGCACCTATTATCCCGATAGTTCTTACGGGCAATCGAACAAACGCGGCAAGAGCTATCATTGCCCAGCCTATTGCCCAGATAACTTGTGCCACGCTTTGAGCGTAATCTAAATTGAAAGCCCAACCGAAGCGCACAATGGTTAGTTCAAGAACAATCATCCACACGCCACGCGACAGCAAGAATTTCGGCAAATCCTGCGGCAACCTGCGCCCGTACAGAAATGCACCCGTTCCCGCCAACAGCACAAATACCGGAGCGCAAAAATGCGTTATCCAGCGCGTAAGGAACAGAGCCGGCGTAGTGTGCGCCATATCGGCGGGGTCAATCGAAGATTGATTAAAAAAATAATCCCTCGTATGGTCGAGAGCCATTAAAATCATTACCATACCGCGCAATAAGTCAATGGAATCAAAACGTGAACGAGAGGCCGCAAATCTTTCGGTCATAGTATATGAACAATTTTTGGCATATTCGGAGATTTAAAATTATATGATGCTTCTTCGGGCAATATCCGCCAATACATTGCCGCACAATTCACGTTGCGAACCTGAGCAGACAGCCTCAATCTTCTGCTCGGCCGATAATTCGTCAGGCTCTTCATAAGCGGCCGCAATGGCTTGATAATCCTCAATACGAGCATCGGAAACTGTATGCGAGCTGTGTTCGCGCCGTTTCAGCCTCTCCATTGTTTCGGCTTCGGAAACGCCGGCAACTATAAAAAGACATTCCATTTTAGCGCGGCGGGCGGCATCTATGAATCTTGCCCGTAAGTCCTTGCGCCCGAAAGTTGCATCTATAACGATTTGGCGACCTGTTTTGCCGCAAGCCGTCAGGTCTTTTTCCATGGCAGCATATACGCGCTCGGTCATAGATTTGGAATACAATGCTTTACGCTCGGCCGCACTGCCGCGCTCGAATAAATGCACGCCTGCCAATTCCTTGCGAGTAATATCGGACGAACAGTATTTCCAGCCGGTTTCGGCAACTATATGCTGCGCCAGGGAACTTTTGCCGGAAGCGGGCTTACCCATAACAAAGATTGCCATAGGGCGCGACTGCGAAAGCGCGTAATGCGTTGCCAAACGAAAATATTTTTTAGCGACAGACAGCGATAAACGCCGCTCGTTATCGGGCAATGCAGCAGAAACAGACCGCAAAGCCGAAACTTTGCCGCGAACATAAGCACGATAGCACTTGTAAAAATTCAATACGTCCTCGTCGCGGTCATTTGTTTCGTCGGCTATCGTTTCCGCAAAAGCTTTCGCTAGATCGAAATGCCGATGAAATTCCAAATCCATTATTAAAAATGCCGTATCGCAAGCAATGTCAATGCATCTGAATCTGTCGTTAAATTCAATGCAATCAAAAATTTTAACACCGTCGGGCATAAATGCTATATGCTCGAGATGCAAATCGCCGTGACATTCGCGTATGCGCCCTTCAGCTACACGCCGCTCAAGCACATGGGTGCGCGTTTCAAAGAACCTGTCATTATAGGCACGTATCGCTTTATATGCTGCCGACGAAATCGCCGTAGCAACGAAGCACTTGGTCTGCTCAAAGTTTTCCTCAACCGAAAAGCGTATGTTTTCCGGTGTGCCGAATAACGATATATGCCTATCCGGATTTTGACTGCGGTAAAATTCGCCGAGAAGCCGCCCGATGATTACCATATCGGCACGTGTAACACGCTTTTTTGCCAAGCGGTTCTTCAGCAAAGCATCGTCGGGAATCTGACGCATTGTAACGGCGTATTCCACAGACTCGCCCGTTTCCGAGAACATCAGCTGCCCGTTTTTGGGCGAACGAATAATCGGCGTAATTCCAAGATAAATATCGTGTGCAAGACGACTGTTGAGCTCAACCTCGCGTTCGGAATAAAAGCGGCGCGCTTCGAGTGCAGAGTAATCAAGAAAGCCGAGATTTACGTTTTTTTTGATTTTATACACATACGGCGAAGCAACAGCCACAATAGAAGCGTGAGTTTGAATAATGCTTACCGTTGCCGGAAAATGACGATACGACCGGCTATCCCCTAAAAATCCTATAAGTTCTTGCGCACCCACCGTATGCTCAATGTCTCCGGTGAAAGTTTCGGAAAATGTGCCGTAATTGCTCATGATTCAGACTTCGTAATAGTTGCTGTTTTAATTCTGACCACTGAAAAAGCATTGTTTTTCTGAGCCGCAAATTGCTGCAAAACAATCAATACAAACGCTATGGACGCGCCCAATGCCGCACCGGACGCAACGTCGAAAGGATAGTGCACACCAACGTAAACTCGCGAAAAAGCAACGGTTGTTGCAATAGAATACCAAATTGCGCGGCGGTTTGGATAAAAATATCCCAGCAATGTGGCCGCCGCAAAATTATTCACCGCATGCGAAGACGGGAAGGATTTGCCCGAACCGCACCAAACACCAACCAAACGCACCCCTTCGAGTGCATGGCACGGGCGAATACGCCCAACCCATTCTTTCAACCACATCGAATTAAATTGGTCGCCGATTACAGCACCGAGTGCCAAGATAAGACATATCACGGCTCCTTCGCGGCGACGCTTCCATAGCAACCAAATAAACAACGCAGCATACACCGGCATCCAATATTTTGACTCGGTTACAATAGGCATTACAGCATCGAATACCGGATTAGCCAGAGAGCCGTTGATAAAGCGAAACAAGGAAATATCGGTTTGTAAAAGCAAATCAAGCATTATCAGGCAATAAGAAGCAAGTTAAATTTATCTCAAAAATAGGTGCAATCGCATTAATAGCGAATTTTTCTATATTTGTATTGCAAAAACCATATATCTCGATATTGCGGAAACAGCCGCGTTCTTCCGTATATAAAAGTATGAAATTTTCCGATGATGCACTTCTAGAACTTACGCAACCCGACGGCGGCCGTTTCCGTGTTGCAAGCGAACACGAAGCATTTGCTTTTTGCAGACGTTTGGCATTAGGACATTACGAGAATTTTCCCGTAGGCTCGGCATTGATTCCGGCAAAACTGCGTCCGCATTTTTATGCTGTTTACGCATTTAGTCGCGTAGCCGACGATATAGGCGACGAGCTTGTGCATTTGGGCGAAACGATACAGATTGATGCTTTGCAAAGATTTGATGACCTTCTTGAAAATGGAAGTACGGGCGGCAATCCGGTTTTTACGGCTTTAGAAATTACACGCCGCACTTTTTCTATTTCGCCCGCGCCGTTTCATCGGCTTATTGAAGCGTTTCGGCGCGATGTCCGATTTCGGCAGCCCGATACTTTCGCAGATATTTTGGAGTATTGCTCATATTCCGCCAATCCCGTGGGCGAAATAATTCTGTACATTGCAGGTGTGGCAAACAAAACGACAATCGAGTTTTCGGATAATATATGTTCCGCACTGCAACTTACCAATTTCTGGCAAGATATTTCTTTGGATTTTCAGCGTAATCGGATGTATATTCCGCAAGAACTGACGGGAAAATCCGAATATTGCAAAGATTATTTGCACGGCGAGGAATTTCGTCGTAAATTCTTGTTTGCATTACCGCAGCTCATCGCCGAAACGCACAAATTATTTATAAACGGGCGCAAATTATTGCAATTTCTGCCATATAAGCGATTGAAGTTAGAAATAGCCGCAACTATCGGAGGCGGCGAGCGAATTCTAAAAAAAACGGAGCGCATGGGCGAGCGCATCTTAACCGAACGCCCGACGCTGACATTTACGGACGGTGTCGCCATTATTTGCAATATCTTAATACCAAGGCGGCCTTATGACACGCAACGCTCTTGCAGACATTGAAATAGATACCGAACCGCTTACTCGGAATAAAACGAGTTTCTATTACTCGTTCAGTTTTTTGCCGAAAGACGAGCGAGCCGCCATAAATACCGTCTATGCGTTTTGCCGCCGTATTGACGATATAGTGGACGAAACGCCGCAAGAATATCCAACGCCGTCTGCCGACGAGTCAATTTTGCGCAAACGCGAACGTTTGGCGCGGTGGCGCGGCGAAATTGAGCGTTGTTACGACGGAACATCAACCATACTTTTACCTCTCTCCGGAGTCATAAGGCGATTTTCAATTCCCAAACAGTATTTTTTAACGCTGATTGACGGTTGCGAACGCGACCTTACGCAAAACCGCTATAATACTTTTGCCGAACTGAAAGACTATTGCTACGGTGTGGCGAGTATCGTAGGATTGATGTGCATCGAGATTTTCGGCTACAAATATGAAGAAACGAAGGAATATGCCGTCAATTTGGGATATGCACTGCAATTAACCAATATACTGCGCGACATAAAAGCCGACAAAAATCGCGGCTACATTTATCTGCCCTCAGAAGATATGGAACGTTTCCGCTATACGGAAGCCGATTTGATGAATGAAGTCTATAATGAAAATTTTATAGAGCTGATGAGGTTTGAAACCCGACGCGCACGCGAATACTATCATAAAGCGCGAATGGCACTGCGCCCCGACGAGCGCGTTACAATGTTTGCCGCCGAGATTATGGACGCCATATACTACCGTTTGCTGGAAAAAATAGAACTCAATGATTTTAACGTATTTAAGCGTAAAGTAAGAGTTTCGGCCGTTCATAAAATCATGATAGCTGTCAAATACTGGCTGTCTACCCGAGTATTCGTAAGAAGGCTCAAGAAGCGATGACAATAATGCGGTAAACGCAAATTGAGGAGACATTCGTTTTTACGTTTACCGCAGTTTTTTGAATATTTCTTGAAATTTTTCGAAAAATCAGTTGCACAATCCGAAAGAACATCGTATTTTTGTGTTCTGTTTTTCAGAATCTCGTCATTAAAGGTAAGTAATGGCTCATCATAAGTCGGCAATTAAACGGATTCGTCAATCGCGTAAGCGCATGATATACAATCGTGCTAATAAGAAAATGATGCGCGAAGCATTAAAAGCGGTTCGCTTGGCAAAAACCGTAGCGGACGGACAAGAAAAACTCAAGATTGCCTACAGCATTCTCGACAAAGTAACCGCACGCGGCATAATTCATAAGAATAACGCCGCAAACCGTAAATCCGGTTTAGCTAAATTTGTCGCCAAATTAGCCTGATATCAGACCAACGCTTTATTCTGCACCCGTAGCTCAACTGGATAGAGCATCTGACTACGGATCAGAAGGTTTGGGGTTCGAATCCCTACGGGTGCGCACAAATAAGCCCTTTGCAAATAATAACTTGCAAAGGGCTTCGTTTTTCTGAAGTTGCCGGGATCCAGATTCTACGCATTTTTTTTGATTGTGCGGCAAAACCATTCTTTCACGTTCAGGACAAAAAAGAGGCTTGTCCCTTTTGAGACAGCCCCCTTGATTGCGTAGTATCGGCTAAAAGCAGGCGGTAAATTATTTTTTACCTGCAACTTTACGAATTTTCTTCACTTCGGCAGCTGTTATCACCGGGCCGCTGTTGCCCCAGTTGTTCATTATATATGTTATCACATTTGCCGCATCTTCGTCGGTATATTGTTTGGGAAGAGGTGTCATTACGCCTTTATACTTTTTTCCGTTAACCGTAATTTCGCCTTTTAGGCCGTTAACCACGTTGTCAATAATGATTTTCTTGTCTTTCGTTTTGAGGTAGTCTGCTTTGGCCAAAGGCGGATACACGCCCGGCATTCCCGCGCCTGTAGCCTGATGACATGTTTTGCAGTATTTAGTATACACTGCCTCGCCGGCTTTCATAGCGGTGGCTTTGTCCGCGGCGCTTGCATTGATTGCAATCGCTACGGTTGCAAATAGAATTGCAACCGAAATACGAACGATTTTCATGCTTTTCCTTTTGAAAATGAGTAAATTTACGCCATATATGACGTATTATTTGTTATTCCCAATTGTTATGCGACTATTAAAATACGACGCACACTATAAAACAATACGTTCTTTTCCGTATTTTCTTTTAGTGTATACCGTCGAAAAATCGTATAACCATCATCTTTTATATTGTAAAAATACGAAAAAACAAACTAACTTTATCAATGCCAGCAACCTCAACTGAAAGCATCGTTGCAATAAAGATTTGCATTGTAATTACTCGGCACGTATTTTCGGATTGTTTGCAACGCCAAATTCTGTATATTTGATACAGCTTTAAAAAACGCTTTCAGTTGCAGCAGCGTAAAATTTTAATTTGCGCATTGTGCTGCTAATATGCACGAAGCGATAAATGCAAAACAGCATTGCTTTCAGAATATTGGTACGTTAGTTTCTTTACTTATATCGGGCGGTAAATATGAGCGATTATGAATTCGACGAAGGTAATTTGAGCGAATTTTCGGACGAATACGTAAGAAATTCGATTGAAGAGTACCGTCGTACCCAAGCCGCCGGCAATACATCGGATATTGCCAATGCATTTTCACCGGAATTTCTCGAAAGTGCTGCTCGTCATTATATTCAAGTTGCAAAATTCGACGAAGCTTTGGAATTTGTCGAGGCTCTGTTGGCGCATCGCCCGTATTCGGCAGATGCACAAAGGCTGAAGGCTTTGGTTCTGATGAATTTAGAGCGTAAAATCGAGGCCTTGGAAACACTGGAGAAAGCCTACGTACTTTATCCCGAAGATGACGAAACATTGTTTGTTCATGCTTCTATATTGGAGTTTTTCGGCGAGATTGCAGCAGCCGTAGAATTATATGATAAGCTGCTGGCTCAAGACCAGCAAAACGAAGAGGCGCGTTTCAACAAAGGGCTTGTTCTTTCAAAGTCCGGCCGTCTGCACGATGCAATAGCCACATTCCGCCCGTTATTCGAGTCGGCTGAATACTCGACCGACGCTATCAGCGAATCCGCTATATGTTACGACGAGTTAAAGCAATATGACCTTGCGATTAAATTATACCGCCGTTGCATAGATGCCGAGCCGTTCGATTGGAATATATGGTTTAACCTTGCTGTAACATATTGCCATGCGGAGCAATTTAACAATGCCATCGAGTGCTATGACTTCGCACTTGCCCTCAATGAAAAATTTGCGCCGTCGTGGTACAACAAGGCAAATGCACTATGCGATATTGGGCGGCTTGCCGAGGCTATAGTCTGCTACAGCGAGGCATTGCGCTACGATGCGGGCGACGGAGTTGTGTGGCATAATTTAGGTAGCACCTACCAAGAAAGCGGCGAATTTACACCGGCAGTTGCAGCGTTTTCGCGTGCTATTGAAATTCTTCCGCAACATTACGATTCGCTTTACAGCCGCGGCGCGTGCTATGATGCATTGGAACAATACGACAAGGCAATAGATGATTATGATGCCGCGCTATCAATAAAATCCGACGAACCCGATGCTTGGTGTGCCAAAGGCGACGCTTTCTATAACAGCTCGATGTTCGACAAGGCTCTCGACTGTTACCGACATGCCGTAGAACTCGATGCGCAGAATGCAGAACGCTGGTTCGACTACGGATCCGCGCTTTTTGAATTAGATAAAACCGACGAGGCGCACTTGGCATTTACGCGAGTAATAGAATTGTCGCCCAACTGGAGCGAAGGCTATTATGCTTTGGCAAAAGTTATGATATCCATGGAAATACTCGACCAGGCAACTGCATTGCTTTTGCAGGCAATTCGAATTGAGCCGAATAAATTTTCGGAGCTGTTCTCCGACTTCGCGCTTATAGCCGAACCGTCGGCGATACGTGCAATTATCCGCAAGCTCAGTAATTTTACAATATAAATTCACCTTGCCGAATTACCTATATGCGGATACTTGTCATTGAAGACGAAAAAAAAGTAGCCAGCTTTATTAAGCGCGGCTTGGAAGAGGAACGCTACGACGTAGATGTTGCCGCAGACGGGCAAATAGGATTAAATTTGGCTATGGCAAATAATTACGACGCTATAGTATTGGACGTAATGTTGCCCAAAAAGGACGGATTTGCAGTTGTTAATACACTTCGCTCGGCAAAAATCGCTACACCGATATTGATGCTGACGGCACGAGGCTCTACGGAAGACCGCGTTACAGGGCTTGACTTGGGCGCAGACGATTATTTGTCTAAACCGTTCCATTTCGAAGAGTTGGCCGCGCGCCTACGCTCTATATTACGCCGTTCAAGTGTCGAAAAATCTACTAAACTTCACTGTGGCGACCTTATGCTAGATGCAGTTTCTCACACTGCATTCCGTTGGGGCAAGGAAATAGAGCTTACCTCGCGCGAATATTCGTTGCTCGAGTATCTGATGCGCAATAAAGGGAAAATTGTCAGCCGCAGTATGATTACGCAACATGTATGGCAGTATAATTTCGACCCGGAAACAAATATTATTGACGTGTATATCAAACGCTTGCGAGCAAAAATCGAGAAGCCCGGCTCGCCCAAACTTCTAAGCAGCATTCGCGGCGTAGGCTATCGTCTGCGTGAGAGCAATGATGTTGCAAGCGACGACAGTGACGGTGAAGAAGAATAGCATTTGCGCTATTTTCCGATATTAAACTTACATTATACTCACCCCTCGCCTATATGCGCGGGGTGTTGTTTTTTCTTAAATAATTACGAAACATTCCGCATGAGCCAATCTGCCAATCGTCGGCGAAATTATTATCGCATTGCTGTTGCAGGTGTGATTGTATTCGCCGTGTGGTTTGGACTGTTCAGCGGTTACGGTACTCTTACAAGGAGCAGTTTGGAATCCGACTGCACCGATATTCGCACACAAATCGAGGCACAGCAAAAAACGGCAGATTCATTGCGCAAATATACAAAGGCTCTGCTTTACGACACTATTGAGATTGAGCGTATTGCACGAGAACGCTATGGCATGATTAAGCCCGGCGAAAAAGTTTACATAATCAGAAAAGAAGAATAATTTTTCCATTTTCAGCTAATTATTATGACTCAAGGCAATTATCGTTTTCCTACTATATGCGGCGATTCCGTAGCGTTTGTATGCGAAGACGACTTATGGTCGGTACCGGCAAGCGGCGGACGCGCAATACGGCTTACTGCCGGCATAAGCGATTGCAGCCGCCCGTTTTTTTCTCCCGACGGCTCTGCCATCGCATTCACAGCCAAATACGAAGGCACACCCGAAATATACCACATGGAGGCTAATGGCGGTACTGCACGGCGACTTACGTTTTTAGGTGCAAATACGCAAACCGTAGGTTGGACACCCGGCGGTACAAGTATTATTCTCTCGACAAATGCACGGCAGCCATTCTTGAAAATCCGCAAGCTTTATGCCGTCAGTCCGAACGGCGGCGAAATTACCGAACTGCCATACGGCATTGCCAACAATATCGCCTTCGGATCCGGCGGCGCGATTCTCATCGGCCGCAATACCGCAGACCCTGCCGTATGGAAACGATACAGAGGCGGAACTGCCGGAGTTTTGTGGATAGACCGTAAAGGTACGGGTGAATTTTCTCGTATATGCACCGATTTACACGGCAACCTTGCTTGCCCGATGTGGATTGGCGAACGTATTTACTTTATCAGCGACCACGAAGGTATCGGCAATATCTATTCTTGTCTGACAAGCGGCAACGATATGCGCCGCGAAACCTCGCAAGCCGAATTCTTTGCGCGAAACGCTTCAACAGACGGCGAACGCATCATCTATCATGCCGGAAGCGATATTTTAATATTCGATCCGACTACAAGCAAAGAACATAAACTTGCAATAGAATTTTACGGACAGCGGCCGCAAACGCAACGGCGATTTGTTGATGCCGCCGAGTTTCTCGAAGATTACGACTTGCATCCCAAAGGCAATTATATGTCTGTAACTGCACGCGGCAAAACTTTTGCAATGGGCAATTGGGAAGGTGCCGTACAGCAAATCGGCGCAACCGACGGTGTTCGCTACCGCCTGACACGTTGGTTGCCCGACGGTGAGCGTTGTTTGGTAATTTCGGACGAAGGCGGAGAAGAATGTATCGAAATTTACAAAGCATTAACCGACTATCGTTTAGCACGCTTCGACAATATTGATACGGGTCGTCCGATTGATATTGCAATCAATCCGAAACATCCCGTTGCCGCCATTGCCAATAGCCGGCTTGAAATGTTTCTGTTCGATTACGAAACCGGCGCACTTACGATGCTTGCCCGTAGCGATTATCACGATATTGGCGGTATGGCCTGGTCGCCCGACGGAGAATGGTTGGCGTATAGTTTTTCTGCAACACCACAAACTTTTTCGTTGCGAATGTACTCGCTGGCCGATAAAATCCACCGCGACGTAACCGAGCCTTCTTTTCGCGACTTGCAACCTTATTTCGACCCCGACGGCAAATACTTGTATTTTCTTTCGTATCGGGAGTTTAATCCTGTCTACGATGCGATATTTTTCGACCTTAATTTCCCGCGCGGCGTAAAGCCTTATTTGATAACATTGCAAAGCGATACACCGTCGCCTTTTATCGCACAGCCCAAGCCGATTGAAGCCGAAAAGCGGCCGGAAACAGAAGAAAAAACAAGTGCGAAAGCAGATGAGAAACAATCTAATGCAAAAGTCAAGATTGATTTCGACGGTATAAGCCGACGTATTATCGCCTTTCCGGTTTCAGAGGGTAAATACGTGCAAATTGCAGGAGTTAAAGGCAAGGCTTTGTTTCTGTCCACCCCTATGCGCGGCTCGCTAGAAAGTGCAGATACTTCGGCTGACGGTCTGCTCGAACTATATGATTTCGAACAGCAGAAAAAAGAAACTATAGCTACAGGCGTTAAGGAGTTCGCAATAGCCGCAGACGCATCTGTTGTGCTGTGCCGTTTAGGGCAACGGCTAAGAGTTGTATCGCCTTCACCGCTTACTACCGATAAATCCGATGACCGTCCGTCGAAGCGAAGCGGCTGGATTGACCTTTCGCGCATAAAAATCAGCCTGAACCCTACTCTTGAATGGCGGCAAATGTTTCGCGAACTTTGGCGTTTGCAGCGCGACCATTATTGGACGGCCGAAATGGCCGGAATTGATTGGGAAGCCATCTACCGCCGTTATTTGCCAATGCTTGACCGCATTGCTACGCGCATCGAGTTTTCGGACTTGATAGGTGAGGTTCACGGCGAACTCGGAACGTCGCACGCATACGAACAAGGGGGCGATTTCAGACGTTCTCCAAATTATCAACAAGGATTTCTTGCGGCCGACTTTCACTTTGACAGCGAAACCAACGGCTATCGCATCAATCGTATTGTTCGCGGCGACTCTTGGTCGGACAAAGCAAATTCCGCATTGGCACAACCCGGTGCCAATATTTCCGAAGGCGACACATTGCTGGAAATAAACGGACGACAGTTAGGTGAAAATACTACACCAGGCGAACTTTTGGTTAATCTTGCCGGACAAGAAACACGCCTGACGTTAAAGAGCAAAAGCGGCGCGACACACTCCGCCACAGTCAAAGTATTAAGCGATGAAACTGCCGTGCGCTATCGGGATTGGGTGGAAAACAATAAAAAATTCGCGCATGAAGCGACGGACGGGCGCATAGGCTACGTACATATTCCCAATATGGGACCGCTCGGCTTTTCGGAATTTCACCGCTATTATTTCCGCGAAGTAGAGCGCGACGGACTTATAGTCGACGTGCGTTTTAACGGCGGCGGACACGTTTCGCAACTAATCCTCGAAAAACTTGCCCGCAAGCGAATCGCATACACTGTAAAACGTTGGGGACAGCCGCAGTCTTATCCTCATAGTGCAGTACTCGGGCCGATAATTGCCATGACAAACGAATATGCCGGCTCCGACGGCGATATTTTCAGTCATTGCTTTAAACTGATGAATCTTGGTAAATTAGTAGGCAAACGCACTTGGGGCGGCGTTGTGGGCATCTCTCCGCGCCATCGCTTGGCCGACGGTACTGTTACCACGCAACCCGAATTTTCATTCTGGTTCAAAGACGTAGGCTGGAATGTAGAAAATTACGGTACAGACCCTGACATTGAAGTAGAAATTACACCGCAGGATTATCGCGAAGGGCGCGACCCGCAACTGTCTGCCTGTATAGAAATCATCACAAGCGAACTTAATGCAAATCCGGTTTCAATACCGGTTTTCGATAATCGCCCGCGTCTTGCTTATCCATAGTTGTAACAGACTGTAAAAAAGGCCGAACTATGCAAAAGCGTAGTATTCGGCCTTTTCTCTTAGATGAACTGACAGAAACAGTCAATCGCAAACAACCTGTTTATTCATGCGGAATTGCATCTATTACCTTGAAAATATGAAGTGCGTATGGAAATAATGCGTCCATACTTTCGGCCGCACCTTTCGTAGAGCCGGGCAAAGCGATAATAAGAGTTTTTCCTTTTAAGCCGGCAAGACTTCTCGACAGCATAGAATAGGGCGTTTTCTCTTGTCCGTAACCTCTTGCGGCCTCGCCTATTCCCGGTATTTCGCGGTCAAGCATCGGACGTATGGCTTCGGGCGTAACATCTCTTGCCGACAGTCCTGTTCCGCCCGTTAAAATAATCAAATCGGTTCCGCTTTCGTAGATTTCCTGCACATTGTCTTGTATTATTTTTATTTCATCGGGAATAATTCTGTAGCTTTGAATTAGAACATCCGATTTTTCGAGTTTTCCGATAATTGCTTTCCCGGCCGAATCTTGTTTTGTTCCGGCAGAAATACTATCTGAACAAACAATTAAATGAGCCGTTATCGTTCTATTTTTTATTTCAGAATATTGTGATTTTCCACCCTTTTTCTTTACAAGTTTTATATTATTTATTTCTATGCCTTTATCAATCGGTTTCAGCATATCGTAGATAGTAAGTGCAGCTATGGACACACCGTGCATAGCCTCTACTTCGACACCTGTGCGATAAATGGTATGCGTTTCCGCTTCCACTATTATTTCCATATCTCGAACTGTATGTCTTACAGCGGCAAATTCTATCGGCAACGGATGGCAATCGGGAATCATATCGGCTGTTCTTTTTATCGCAAATAATCCGGCAACGCGACTTGCCTCCAGCACATCGCCCTTGGGAACGGTTTTATTGATAACGGCTTCTATGGTTTCTGGCTTGCTCACCTTGACTACGGCTTGCGCCGCCGCACTGCGAAGCGTTTTGATTTTACCGGTTATATCTATCATTTTTTTTACTGATTTATTAATTGATTTTCCAACGATGCTCATCATTGCTCAATATCTCTTTTCCCCAGACGGCAACCTCGCTTTTTATTCTTTCAACGATTTCCTCGCAAGCTTTAATTGCATCTGCCCTGTGGGCTGAAGACGTAAAAACAAAAAGGCTTATTTCTCCGGCATTTACTCTGCCGATACTATGATAAATATGCATACAAATCAAAGGATATTTTTCAAATATATCCTCCCTGACTACCGAAAACCTTTCTTCAGCCATTTCTATATATGCACTATATTCAATAGCAATAATTTCTTCGTTGCCGACCTTGTCATTCCGAACTTGTCCCAGAAAAATACTGTGTGCACCTATATTTTTCTTTATGCTGTGCTTTGCTATGGAAGCGGCTATAAATTCAGGAGATACAGCACCTTCCACAAATACTTTATGCTTTTTGTCTTTCATATTTTCATCCTTTTATTTTCGTATTGCCGAATTATGTTTTTTCCATTCAGAAATCCCGCCTTGCAAGCTTAATATACGGCGGGCGGCGTATTTTTTGCGCATAATTTCCAGAGCATGCGCACTTCTTTTTCCGGATTGGCATATCAGGATAATATTTTCGGCAGAACAGTCTTCTATCGAATAATCGGTTATTTGGCCCAACGGAATATTTATACACTCAAATTCGTCTATCGGTGGAAATTCGCCTTGTTCGCGCACATCTATAACCATGATACTCTCATTTAATCGCAAAGCATCAAATTCGGAAACAGATATTTCATAATTATTATATATAAGATTGCAGAACCAATCATAATTAAATGCTGCAAATTCCGCACTGTTTTTCGGAACTAAGTAATTATTTTTATTACACGGAGTTACAGTAAACTCGTAGAATCTGTTCGTTAGAATATTGTATGTAATAACCATATTACATAAAGGCTTACCTATATTTGCAATTATTTTCAAGGCTTCCGTTGCCTGCAAAGTTCCTATTATGCCCGGCAACACGCCAAGCACTCCGGCCCCGGCGCAGGACGGAACATCCGACGGTAACGGCGGTTGCGGGAATAAATCGCGATAATTTGTTTTTAATCCCGCGCCGTCTGCCAGATTAAACACTCCCGCCTGACCTTCAAAGCGCAGAACCGCACCGTAAATCAATGGTTTGTCCAATAATACGCAAGCGTCGTTCACGAGATAGCGTGTTGCGAAATTATCCGTTCCGTCGAGAACCAGCGAGTAATTTGCAATTATATCAAGAGCGTTGGAATTATCGAGTTTTGTTGAATATGCGTCAATCTGAATATCGGCATTTAATTCATTTATTTTTTTAGCAGCTGTTTCTGCCTTGAGTTTTCCGACATCGCTTGCGGAGTACAACGTTTGCCTGTGCAAATTCGAGTAATCAACCGCGTCGTAATCAACAATGCCGATAGTTCCTACTCCTGCGGCTGCAAGATATTGCAAGGCCGGACAGCCCAGCCCGCCTGCACCTATAACAAGTATTTTTGCTTGCTGTAATTTATTTTGCGCGGCTTCGCCAAAGCCCGGCAGAATAATTTGCCGATGATACCTTTCCATATCCATATTTTTCAGCCGCCGGAAAACGGAGGCAAAAGACCTATTTCGTCGCCCTCGGCCAACAGTTGATTGCCGTGAATTATTTTTCTGTTTATCGAAACCGTGAATTTCATTCCGCTCAATTGCGGATACTTTAAATAAAGTATACGCAGTAATTCTTCGCTGTCGTTTGCACCTTCAATGGTTGTCTCGGCCGCATCTATTTTTTCGGCAATTATTCCAAACGCTAAAATTCTATGTTGTTTCATCGGTATATTTCGTTGTGTCAAGAATTTATATATTTTATCGCCTTCAATGCACCTTGTTATTATTCATATAATTTACCGGCGGATACATAGATTCATTTCGTACTGTTTATCAAATCGTCAATAGAGTTAATGTTCATTAAAAGCGCGGCATTTCGGGCAGTTAAATCGTACATTTCCACTTTTTTATATTTTACACTTTCTATAAATTCCAGCATTTTTAATTTATTGCTTGCCATACGTTTGCTTATATTGTCGCAAAGCGTCGTTTTATATATTGCAAACAAAGGATTTATTTTATTTTGTACCGATGCAACGGTTACGTCGTCATCGTCCGTTTCCGCAATAATTTTTTGAACAGCTTCTACCGAAATAAAGGGCATATCGCAAGCGAACAAAAAAACAAAATCGGCCTTCGTATTATGAAAAGCGGTAAATAAACCGCCCATCGGACCTTTATCTTTAATTATATCTTTTACGGTTTCATATCCGAATTGTTTGTAGTCATTATTATTGGCAATGATTTTCAGTGGTAAATGCAATAAATTTATTTTCTCGAGAATATGCGATATCATCGGTTTATCGCGGAACAGCATCAAGCCCTTATCTTGTCCCATTCGACTGCTTTTGCCGCCGGCCAGAACGAATGTCTCTATATTTTTAATGCCTTTCATGCAATTAAAAATTTAGAAGCCGCGATAATCAAAACTGTTGCCAGTAAAAATTTAAGTGCGGGCACATTAAACTTATTGGCACCAAAATACGCTCCGGCTACTCCTCCTATAAGCGTAAGCGGCATAAGCAGTTGCAACTGCTGCTGAAAAGCGAGTGCGGTAATTCCGGCACCGAACAATCCAGCAATGGAATTAAGAAAAATAAATAACGCGCTAATCGCAGCCGTTTCTTTTACATTTGCCCAACCCAATAATAAAAGTACGGGCGACAGTATAATTCCTCCGCCAATGCCGATCAGGCCGGACAAAAAACCGATACTCAATCCAATAATCGGCATCATCCACCATTTTCTTTCAATCAGGACTGTTTTACGTACCGAAATAATATTGAACAAACGCAATGCCGGAAATATAAGCAAAACACCTAATATTTTTTTGTATAAAACAGCGTCCACCGAAACTGCACCGCCGAGAAAAGCAGCCGGGACAGAGAATATAATCAGATGTAAAAAAAGCTTTGTCGGAAAATTGCAAACCCGACGATACGAAAGAAAAGAAACGCCGGAAACAAGGATATTAAGCAGTAAAGCAAACGGACGTACTTCTGACGGAGCAAAATGGAAAAGCGTTAAAAGCATTATGTAACTGCTTGCACCGCCGTGACCTACGGAAGAGTACAAAAATGCGGCAACAGGCATTAATACCAATAGAGGCAATATTACGCTTTCCGTAAACATAGCAATTACCAGCTGTAGATATTTACGGTTGTCCCGGGCTCCAAACACTCCGTTCCTTCCTCCGCTTCCGCAAAACAATCGGCTTCGTTAAACGGCAACAAATTAAACGAATCTTGTCCCGATAAAATCACGGCTTCATTACTTATCATTTTTGCTTTCAAAAAATAGGTCAGAGACTTTTTTTTCTTAAAACCGTTCGCAACGGGAAGTCTGTAATCGGGTATAAAAATATTATTTTCCCCAGTCATTCCCTTGATACACGGCTTGATATATTGATTAAAGCAAACGAGTGCGGCCGCAGGATTTCCGGGTAATGCAAAAATCCATTTTTTATTTTTTTTCCCGACAAGTAACGGTTTTCCGGGTTTTTGTTTTACTTTATAGAAAAGTGTTGGCACGCCGCTGTCGACAAGCGCATTTTGAACGTGATCGTATTCTCCGGCCGAGATTCCGCCGCTCAGAATTAAAACATCGAAATGCTCCAAACAGAATGCTGTCTTTTCTTTTAATAAATTCAAATCGTCGTCGGCATAAAACTCAGATATATTTTTTATTCCGATTTGCTCAAGATATGCTTGAATTGCCGGAGAATTGGAATTGTATATTTCTCCGGGTTTCAGAGGCGTACCGGGCGGGCGCAATTCACTGCCTGTGGCTATAATTGCAACGGTTGGGGGCAAATACACGGGAGCCTCGACGATACCGGCCGAAACAAGCAATCCGATTAGTCCGGGCGTTACGACACAACCCGATTTGGCTATTACTTCGCCGGCGGCACACTGCGCTCCTTTCAGCCTAACATTGATACCGCGATGTGCCAATGATTTATCAAATTCTATACGGTTGCCGTTTATTTTTACAAATTCTTGTTGAATAACCGTATCCGCACCTTCGGGTATCGGCGCACCTGTAAATATTCGCGCCGCTTCACCGTCAGGCAAAGCGGCGTAAGAATAATCTCCGGCTTTTATATTTTGCGATACGATAAAACCGGTATTATTTGCATCGTGTTTAAATGCAAATCCGTCCATTGCGGAATTGTCAAACGGCGGAACGCATATTGCAGATTTTACATCGGCGGCAAGCACCAAGCCGTTTGCTTTATGCAAAGGGATTCTGCCTACAGCAGATAATTCGATATTTTCGGCTATTATCTTCTTCGCCTCATTTACCGTTATCATAACCGTTTTTAGCCTCCGATGCCAACCATGCTTCGATTTACAAGCAAGTCGGCATTTATCAGCTTGTAATCATCTTCAAATTGTCCGCCTCTGACCGCATATTTATTTTTTACCGATTTAATTATCAAATCTTCAATCGGCAAGCCGTTTCTAAGCGCAGAAAGCAAATCCAATTCTTCCTTACCAAAAAGGCAGTTCTTTATTTTTCCGTCGGAGGTAAGCCGCAAACGATTGCAGTCGCCGCAGAACGGCTCGCTCATAGTGGGGATAATGCCAAAAACCCCTTTATGCCCCATCGCTCTGTATTTTTTTGCTGTAGCATGATTTTCGTCCGCCAATTTTTCGATTTCATAACACGCCGTTACAACCGCAAGAATATCGTCGGAAGAAAAAACCGCATTTTTATTCCAGCCGTTTCCGAGAAAAGGCATATATTCGATAAACCGCACCTGAAGCGGCATATCCCTTGTCAATTCGATGAAATCGGGAATTTCATTCTCATTAACTCCTTTCATTACAACAACATTCATCTTTACAACAAAATTATGTTCAATTAAAAGACGAATATTAGAGAGAACTTTCTCTTGAGCGTTCCGCTTGGTTATATTCAAGAATTTTTGCGGATCCAGCGAGTCGAGACTAATATTAACAGAGCGTATTCCCGCAAGATTCAAATCATCAATAAAATCATTGATTAGAACACCGTTGCTGGAAAGTGCAATCTCTGCGGGAAGTTCCGAGAGAAGTTGAATTATTTTGCGAAATTCTTTGCGTGCAAGAGGCTCGCCACCGGTAATCCTTATTTTTTTTATACCGAGGTCAACAAAGGTTTTGGCAATGGCAAATATCTCTTCGGCTCTCATTCTCTGGGCCTCGGCGAAATGCCCATGAGGCAAGTCGTAAGGCATACAATAAGAGCAACGCAAATTACACTTGTCGGTAATGGAGATGCGCAAATAATCGTGTACTCTGTTAAATGTGTCTGTCAGCATATCAATCCTGTTTATCCGGCGTTTTTTTTTCCTCTAATTTGATGGAGAAGTATTTTTTCATTTTTTTTGCAGTTTCGTCAAAATCGTCTGCGGTCAAATATTTATGCGCCAGCGGGAAAACCACGTTATCCTCTCGGAAAATATGCAGACGCATCAATTCCACCAAAGAAAGTCCTTGTTCTAATGCAGTATCCAGCAACAAGATATGCGACGTTTTATCCGTAATGCGCGACGCTACTCCCATCAGGCTGAAAGTCAGCGTGGCCAATTCCATTATTTTAATATGGTCGTTTTCCAACATATCAACTGCGGTATCGGGAATCGGGCCCGAACCATGCTCGCCGTTGTCTATCATTCTGTCGTGAACGAAAGGAAACAAGACGCGCTCCTCTTTCAAATTATGCGTTACGATTGTATCGTCGAGAAAAGCGAAGAACTCTCCGAGTATTTTATTGTCCTCGCGGCTTATGCCTTCTCTTTTCATCTTAATCAATGCGGTTTCAAATTCCTCCGTTCGCTCCATAATTATTTTATGCTCGTCGACGAAATGCCTAAGTGTCGGGTGTAATTCGTCGTAAGGAACGGCGTTCATTGTCGGCGGTTTGTAAGCGTCCGGCGGCGACATCGGCGAGTAGACGGGATCGCTGCCCTCGTCTTTTTCCACAAATCTTTTTATATGGTCGTTGTTTGAGAAGATATTGTTCATTTGTTACAAATTGAGTTGTTTAATTATCAAACTGCCAAGCCTTGATCTGTTGCGAAGCAAAATTTAGCAAGGTTTTTCGCAGTTTTTACGGTTGTAAAAATGCCAATTTATGAAAGTTGCGATAAATGTAAATGCAACAAGCCCGATAAAGAAAGGTTTAGACGAACCTGTCGCTCCTATAATTGCTCCAATTAGCATTGAAAAGATAAAAGGACCGTAAGCCGCTATTGCCGCGGTCCATCCGATAACGCCGGCCGCCCGGCGCGGATTATCTATAAAAATTATTGGAAATTGACGGAATGTAGACGCATTGCCGATTCCTGTGAAAAAGAACAATCCGAACATAACGGCAACAAACATTGGGAATTGTTCGAGGCCGGTCGGGGTTAGCAATCCCATAGTTATCAATACTATGGAGCCAACAACGATTCCCAATCCGGTAATAGTCGTAAGTATTGCGCCTCCTGTTTTATCGGAGATGAAGCCGAATAAGACTCGCGACGCCGAGCCGATTAACGGCCCGTAGAACGCATACTGCAACGGGTCGGGTGCGCCATCAAATTTACCGTATATAGTTTTTATCATCAATGGGAACGCGGCGGAAAGTCCGGCGAATGTGCCAAAAGTCATAAAATAGATTGCCGTACAATACCACGTGTGCTTGTCTTTGAATATATCGAATTGTTCTTTAATCGAAGCCTTTACGGGTATGCTTCGTAGATAATTCCAACATACAAAAGTCCATACTACTATGATAGGAACATACCAGAAAGCGGCGCTTTGAAGATAAATTTGCGATGTTCCTATAGCTTCTTTCGTCGCAGGATTTATTTTTGTGAAGAGTTGCGGCACTCCCACCGTTGCCACGCCAAGCATAACCGGTGTCATAAACTGCGCAAGCGAAACGCCAAAATTGCCTATGCCTGCTTGTATTCCAAGTGCCGTTCCCTTTAGTCGCTTTGGAAAGAATAAATTGGTGGACGGCATGTGCGACGAAAAGTCGCCGCCTCCGAATCCTGCGGTAAAAGCCAGTGTCATAAATACCCAGAATGGAGTCGCGGAGTTCATTACGGCTAAGCCTAAACCAATACATGGGATAATTTTAATCGCCTTTGCAAAAGTAATGATATGGCGCGTTCCGTAAATCGGAAGAAGGAAAGTGTGAATAATTCTTAAAGTTCCTCCGGCAAGGCCGGGCATTGCCGCAAGCCAAAATAATTGATCTGTGGTAAAATTAAATCCTATACCCGGTAATTTTACAACGATAGCACTTACCATAAACCATGTTGCAAAAGAAATAGTAAGCGATACAGTCGTAATAATTAAGGACTTCCAAGCGATTTTTTTTCCTTCTCGCTCCCAGAAGACATTATCTTCCGGCTCCCATTTTGGTAGCCAAGTTCCCATAGCAGCTTTTTGATTTAGTTTAATTTTCTATTAGTTTATTTGTTAATTGCATCAAATTTCCCTATCGTATGCGGCGCTGCCGTATCTCGCATTTTGGTAATTATATGGTGCATCCACCACAAGCATATTATAGATACGCCCCATAAGAATATCCACATACTTGTCCACAGCCCTGTCCAATTCAACAAGTAGCCGAAAACGATAGGAGAAACAAAACCGCCCAAGCCTCCAAGCACTCCTACCATTCCGCCAACGGCACCGACTTCATTCGGAAAATAATTGGGTATATGCTTGTAAACCGCCGCCTTGCCTATGCCCCATATTATGCCTACAAGGAAAATAAAGAACGTTGCCACCCATATACTTGCGTGGAACACTATATTTGTTGTTCCTTTGGCTATTATTTGTTTCTTTAATACTTTATCGCCAATTTTTACGGTTGGCTCCTGCCAAGCTGTTTTATGGGGCAGCGCAGCGTTATCTTCGCCGTTTATTTCGTGGGCGGTTGGATGTTTAATCAATGTATAACTCATATCGTCAATTTTTACCAAACTGTCCGAAACATAAGTAACAGACCCAGCCCTTTTTGCCATAATTCCCTCGCCCGGGGACGTTATTGTCATTTTGGGAATAATCAGCAAAAAGCAAAAAACTATTGACGTAATGAAAATCCAATACATAACTTTGCGCGCACCGAACCTATCGGACAGCCAGCCGCCTAACGCTCTGATTAATCCGGATGGCATGCTGAATATTGTAGCCAACAGACCGGCAGTTACCAGTGATACCGAATATACATTCAGATAATATGGCACAAGCCACTGCGACAAAGCGACAAAACAACCAAAGACTAAATAATAGTACAATCCAAAGCGCCAAACCCTTACTTCTTTCAACGGTTTAAGCATTTCAGTGAATTTTTTATTCGCTGCAAATTCAGATTTTCTATTTTTTGTAAACAGCAAGAAAATAATACCCATTATAGCCAAAGCAGCTGCATAAATCTGAGGTAATTGTCTCCAATTTTCCAGATTTGCGCCATTATTAGTAATTTCTTTCAGAAGAGTGGGAGCCACGAGCGTAGTAATCCCGGCACCAAAGTTCCCCATTCCAAATATGCCTAAAGCAGTCCCCTGCCATTCTTTCGGGAACCACATAGACGTAGAGGCAATTCCTATTGAGAAGCCTACTCCGGCAAGCCCAAAGCCCAAACTACACAAAGCAAAAGACAAAAAGTCGTTAGCATAGCTCATTAAGAACATTGGTATGGCGCAGAAAAGCAACAATCCGCCCATCATCCATTTTCCGCCGTATTTATCTGTCCATATTCCGCCGTGTAGCCTGAATATAGAGCCGCTTAGCACCGGCAATGCTAAAAGCCAGCCTACTTGAACGGGCGACCATTTAAATATTTGATTATCCGTTAAAAATGCAACAAATACACCGTTGAACATCCACGCTGCAAAACACACCGTAAACGCAAGCGTATTAAGGAATAAGATTCGGTAGGACAATCCGGTAGCAGATTTTTGTTCCATTTGAGGGCAATGTGCGAAATTTAATATAATAAGGCGTAGAATATATTAAAATATTCTTGAGGAAGAAATCTCCAAATTACAATAAGTATGGGCTAAAAAGCCGATTAGGAGTAAGGTGCGGAATAATAAAAATCGCCAATATTTACATTGCGGGAAGAAGCAGGCGGCGATAATTTACAGTATAAACGACGATTGCAATGTGTGGAATAAAGCCCCGAACAAATTGTCGGGGCTTTATTCCGGCTTAAAAATCATTCTTCCTTTGTCTTTGTATTTATCGGTATATCTTACTTTATACTTCCCATCTGGTACCTTAATACTGTCTTTCGACACCGGATGGAAAGTGTTGCAACATCGGTATTTTACTCCGTCCGCCTCGTACTCGAACTCTATCCCCTCGCCTCGGCCAAAGACGTTGCAATAGCCGATTGTAATTCCTTCCGTAAATTTCGGCTCGTTCAGCAGAGAAGTTTCAAATACAAATTCTCGGGAAACAATAAAAGTCGCCACAACCAATAGGAACAAAATGCAAGCATTGATAATTCGCCTTATACGAGTTTCATGGCGAATTACCCTGTATAGATTGTAAATTATACCGCCACATAGCAATACGAGCAAAATTGCTTTTACAATCTGACTTGTCAGCAGTTCATCGTCGGTAACAATGCTAAGAAGCAACATAATCAGTTATTTTTGGGGCGCTGCAATGTCCAAGGCGTATCGGCACTTCTGACCTCGCGCCGATTCCAATACCAACGTACTTGTTGATAAGGCCGCCATATATAATGGAACGGAACAACCAAGAAGTGAATTAGTCGCGAGAACGGTATCAAAGCAATTATAACAAATGCCGTTATGATGTGTAATTGAACCGGCCAAGGCAACATTATCACCGAAGATGTATCCGGCTCGAACATAAAAATTGAGTATAGATAAGGCGCAAGTAATGAAGAAAACCATGACGAGCCCCATCTGAAATTATACGCAACCCAAAGTCCGGCAAACGTTTGCGTGATTAACAGCAAGTAGACTATCATATCCATTTTATTCGTAACAAACCTTAATCTCGGCGTAGTGTATCTTCTGATGAATAAATTCACCAGGCCTATAAGCATACTGATACCGAACACAAATCCGGTAATTTCAAGTATCATCAAGCGAACCGGCTGACTGTTCCAGGCCAATACCGAACGTGGAAACAGAAATGAAATAAGGTGACCGGTGAATACAACCACCACGCCCCAATGGAACGGTGCCGAACCATAGAATAATCTTCTGCCTTCCAAAAATTGCGACGACAGCGACGACAGTTGAAATCCTTTTTTGGTATATCTGTAAATAGACCCTACCAAAAACATCGCAAGAGCCACGTAAGGCAAAGCGATAAAGAAGAAATCATTGAAAATTTCCATATTACTGCATGGTTTTGTTATTACTTTGTGTTGTTATTTCCCGCAATCTTACAGCGTAGAGTTGCGCTGTTATTTGTCATCGCTTTCGATAACCATTTCTATTTCGATGCTTTCGCTGAAATCCTTAAAATACTCGTTACTTGGCGCACCGCTCGACGTACCGCAACTTTCCCCCGCATTCTTTGTATCAATTAAAAATGCGGGTGCGTCGTCCGCTTTCTTATCAACCTTGAAGTATGTCAAGATATCTGCGTCGTAGTAGAAATCACGTTTAAGAAACAAAAGCAACGTTTCCAAGAGATCTTTATAAGCATCTCTGTATTTTGCCGAAAATTCGATGACAGTTTTCAAGTGTTTCTTATACAACTCGTCTTTTTTTTCAATACGTTGCGGTGCGAATTCAGATATCATTTTCACAACCGCCGGAATGACAAGTTTTGAGGCTATGTCATCTCGCATAGTTCCATTGGTCATTTTTGAAAGCAGATTCAGAACGTTCGGTAAATTATCGGCAAGCTCCGTATTGCAAATATTATTTGCTTCGCGATGCTCTTTATTAAGATTCACAAGAAGCTGTCCGCGCTTGTAGTCTTCGCCAAAAAGCACATAGCCAATGTCTAATGTGGTTATAGCCTGCACGTCGAACGAGCGCATATATAATTCCTGCATTTCGCTTATCGACGATTCGCTTACGAAATCCATGAAATTTTTCATAGACTCTTCCGTTTCCGCAATCTCCGATTTGAGTTTTTCGTGAATCGAAATTATCGCGCTTTTATATGCTTCGTCTTGCGGATATTCAAACAATTGCGACAGAAGCCCGTAAATTCCATATTCGGATCTCGCGCAACCATTTAGAATTTCATCTTTATTCATCATTTTTTTGTTTTGAGATTAAATGCCGCGGCGTATTTTACTCTTGAAACCGAATCCGATTTCTCCCTTTGCGTCGCCTGTGAAATCCATCATTTCTATCGCTTGTTCGCGATGTGCGGGAGGTATCACAAAGCGGTCTTCAAATTTAGCAAGTGCCGTTAAATAGAAAACTCCTTCTGCTTGTTCGGCGGTCAGTCCGGCATCTTTAAGAACTTCATCTGCTTTTTGGTCGCTTACGTCGCCTACCGTTGCACGACGGCGGTGTATTCTTACGGCCATAAGTTTTTTCCACTTGTCTTTTATCAACTCTTCATCGCCCGCGCTGAACATATTGGCGAGATATTTGAGCGGGAATCTAACTTGGTCCAAAGATCCCCAAAGCTCGGCTGTACTTGTGTCGTAAAGCCAATTATCGTCCCAATATTTGGCAATCGGGTTCATTTTTGCTGCTTGCTCCTTATTATCCACTTGCTTCAATGTTGCCATAACCGGAAGAAGCGGCGGAACATAGAAAAGCATCGGCAATGTTCTGAACTCGGGGTGCAAAGGCAAAGCTAAATTCCACTCTTTTACGTATTTGTAAACAGGTGAATTTTGAGCTGCGTGAATAGTCGAATCAGCTACGCCGTTCTTTTTGGCCTCTCTGATAACTTCTTCGTCGAACGGGTCCAAAATAAGGTCAAGATGTCTGTTTATCAGGTTGGAGTCGTCATCGTGTATGGCACTTTCAATTTTGGAAGCATCGTAAAGCAATACTCCCAAATACCGAATCCGCCCTACGCAGGAGTGCATACAAGCGGGCGCAAGGCCGGCTTCAATTCTTGGGAAGCAAAGAATACATTTTTCCGATTTTCCTGTGTGCCAATTATAGTACGATTTTTTATACGGGCAGGCTGTAACGCACATTCTCCATGCGCGGCATACGTCTTGATTTATCAGGACAACGCCGTCCTCGCCTCTTTTGTAAATCGCACCCGACGGACACGACGCAACGCAAGCAGGATTCAAGCAATGATTGCATATACGCGGCAAGTAGAAAAATGCCATTTTTTCGAGTTGGAACATTACTTCCTGTTCCGTTTCGGAAAGATTCTGAAAGTTAGGGTCGTTTCTGGCAAAATCCGGCGACCCGCTTAGATCATCGTCCCAATTCGGACCCATTTTAATATCAATCGGATCGCCTGTTATCAACGAAACCGGGCGCGCCGTAGGCTGGTCGTCGCTTTCCGGTGCTTCGATTAAATCAAGGTATTTATATGTAAAAGGTTCGTAATAGTCATCTATTACAGGCAAGTTGGGATTGTAGAAAATATTGGTCAATCCGCGTCTTTTGCCGGCACCTTTCAGCGTAACTTTCCCGTTTCTTTTTTCCCAGCCACCTTTGTAAATTCCCTGGTCTTCCCATTTTGTCGGATAGCCGGTGCCGGGCTTTGTTTCCACGTTATTCCACCACATATATTCAGCCCCTTTGCGGTCTGTCCATATATTTTTGCATGCTACCGAGCATGTATGGCACCCGATACATTTATCGAGGTGGAAAACCATCGAGACTTGCGAGCGAACATCCATAGTTGTTTTTGTATTATTACCAAACTAATTTTTCCATTTTCTTCACAATTACGTGAGTGTCGCGTTGAGGAGCGATAGGTCCCCAATAATTGAAATGATATGAGAATTGGCCATATCCGCCGCTTAAGTAATTAGGCTTAAGGTGGGTTCTGGTAACGCTGTTATGTCCGCCGCCCCTCTTATTGCCTCGCAATTGCGATTTTGGGATGCCGACGGTCCGCTCGGGTACGTGATAAACTATGCAACTTCCCGGTGCAATTCTCGAACTGACGCAGGCTCTTGTTACATATACGCCGTGGTCATTATGCACTTCAACCCAATCATTGTCTTTTATGCCCAATGTTTCCGCGTCTTTTTCGCTTAACCAGCACGGCTCAATTCCGCGTGAAAGCGTAAGCATTCTTATGTTTTCCATATACGTAGAGTGTATGTGCCATTTGCCGTGCGGCGTCAAGTAGTTCAGAGCCAATGCTTTGCCGCTTTTCCAAGTTTCGCGCAAATCGCCATAGACTTCCGGGCGCGGCGCAGGCTTGTATGTAGGCAAATGCTCGCCGTGGGCAATGTACAATTCATGGTCAAGATAGAAATGCTGCCTTCCGGTCAAGGTTCTCCACGGCACCAATCTTTCCACATTGTAAGTATAAGCGGAATAAGCGCGTCCGTCGTTCATCAAGCCCGACCATAGCGGCGACGTGTTATACCTTCTCGGCTGTGCCAGCAGGTCTTGATAGCGCAATCTTACGTCTTTGCTGCCTTCGCCCAAATCAGCCAATTGAAGCCCCGTTTTCTTTTCCATATTTTGATAGGCTTCATAATTCAACTTGCCGTTTGTCAATGTCGAAAGATTCAGGATAGCATTGCATACCCATTCGTCTTCTTGGATTGACGGCAATGTCTTGCCTTCGTATTTTCTCTTGGGAAAATGATTCGACGCACACATATCGTCGTATTCTTCCTTGCAGAAATAGTGATTGCCGTGTGCGCCAAGCCCCTTTTCCCTGATACCTTCGCCAAGAGTAATAAACTGCTCGTAGAGTTTTGTATAATCTCTTGTAACAACCGTGAACTTAGGCATTGTTTTGCCTGGTATCGGCTCACATTCGCCCTTATACCAATCCTTAATTTTAGGCTGAGTTATTTCGTCTGCCGAATCGTGCGATAACGGTGTCATGATAATATCTTTCATCGGCTCTGAAAAATATCGTTTTGCCATTTCGCTGGTTGCTTTGGCGATATTTTTGAAAATATCCCAATCCGTTTTCGACTCCCAAACAGGCGCAATAGCCTGACCAAGCGGATGAATGAACGAGTGCATATCCGTACTGTTCATGTCTGCCTTTTCATACCAAGAAGCGGCCGGCAATACTATGTCCGAATAAAGTGCCGAGGAGTCCATTCTGAAGTTAAGGTCGACTATAAGGTCTAATTTTCCTTCAGGAGCTATTTCGTGCCACACAATTTCTTCGGTACGCTCGTCGGAATCTTTCGAGATTACGTTGTTCTGCGTTCCCAAATAATGCTTTAGCGCGTATTCAGTTCCCTTCATACTGCCGTGTATGGCGTTTCCGCGCCAGATATACCAAAGACGCGGGAAGTTTTCTTCGGCATCAGGGTCATTAATGGCAAACTGCAATTTCCTGTTTTTCAGTTGCTCTACCGTGTAATTCACAATATCGTCATTCGATTTCGCACCGCTTTTTTCTGCGTCTTTAACCAAATTCAACGGGTTTTTGTTAAACTGCGGATAATACGGCATCCACCCGTTCCTTACGGACATAAAGATGCTATCGGCAGTGTGTTTTCTGGTTAAGTCATTATCGGGAACGGCGTTGTAATGCGAGTGCCGTCCATCGTAACGATATTGGCAAGTGTTGATGTAATGCCAAAGCGGGGCTTGTTGCAATCTTGCCGTAGGTACCCAATCTTTGGCGAAAGTAACACCGCCCCATGAATCAACGGGTGCGAGTTTTTCCTGACCTACATAGTGATTTAATCCTCCGCCGTTTTTGCCTACGCAACCGGTCAAAGCCAATGCCATTGCCGCAGAACGGTAAATTAAGTTGGCATGATACCAATGATTGATTCCGGCTCCGATAATAACCATACATTTTCCTTTGGTTATATCGGCTGTATTTGCCCACTCGCGAGCGAATTGGAGAACCGTTTTCGAGTCTATTCCGGTGAATATTTCCTGCCAAGCCGGTGTGTATGAAGCGTCTTTATCCGTATAGTCTTTGGGATATTGCCCTTCGAGACCTCTGTCTACGCCGTATTGTGCCATCAGCACATCGTAATAGTCGCAACCGGAACTTTTCCGTTCTCCGTGTCTATGTATTTTACGGGAACTCCTCGGCTATATTTTTTATCCAATCCGAACTCTACGAACTCGGTTTGAAGTACGCCGTCATTATTTTTAATAGTAGTCAGAACGGGGTCGAACGCCATTTCGCTTTCGCTACATTCCAGCTTCATGTTCCATTTTCCGCCGTTTTTCTCCCATCTATGCCCCATTGCGCCTTTCGGCACAACTAATTCGCCTGTTTTATCATCAATATTCAGGAATTTCCACTCGCTGTTCTCAATATCTTTCCATTTGGAAATTTCACCCGCTCTTACAAGCCGTCCCGGAACGTAATGGTCGCCCTCTTTATCCAAATGTATCAAGAACGGGCTGTCCGTGTATTGCTTTACGTAATCAATAAAGTAAGGCGTTTCCTTGTTATGATGGAACTCTTTCAAAATCACATGAGTTACCGCCATCCAAAAAGCATTGTCCGACCCGGGATGCACAGGCACCCATTGGTCGGCGTATTTGCATACTTGGCTGAAATCGGGAGAAAATACCACGGCTTTTGTGCCGTTATGACGCGATTCCGCAAAGAAATGGCAATCGGGCGTTCTTGTCATATTCAGGCAAGCACCCATATCCGCGATAAATTTCGAGTTGTACCAATCTGCACTTTCGCATACGTCGGTTTGTTCACCCCACATTTCGGGGAAATGCGTGGGAAGGTCGCAATACCAATCGTAGAAACTCAAATTAAAGCCGCCGAATAATTGCAGGAAGCGCGCACCGGCAGCGTAGCTTATCATAGACATCGCCGGTATCGGAGAAAATCCTGCTACACGGTCAGGACCGTGCTTCTTGGCAGTATAAATATTAGCCGCAGCGATTAGTTCCAAAATTTCGTCCCAAGACGCTCTTCTGAACCCCCCTTTGCCGCGTGCTTTCTGATACCTTGCGCGTTTTTCCTTGTCATTTTGAATATTTTCCCAAGCTATAACCGGATTTCCGCCGGCTTTCTCTTTTTCTTCACGGAAAATATCCAATAATTTTCCGCGTATCAAAGGATATTTTATCCTTAACGGGCTATATAAATACCAAGAGTATGATATTCCGCGCTGACAGCCGCGAGGCTCGTAAGGCGGCAGGGAGTTTTCAAGCAAAGGATAGTCAAGTTGTTGCGTTTCCCACACAACTATTCCTTCCTTAACATGAATTTGCCACGAGCAACCACCGGTGCAGTTTACTCCGTGCGTGCTGCGGACAATTCTGTCATGTTGGAAACGATTGCGGTAGAACTCTTCCCATTGACGAGTTTTGGGCGATATGATATCTTCAATCCAACTCATGTTACTTGTCTTTTTGAGTTAATAGTTTATGTGGATTTTATCTGTCTTTTGTATATCGAGTAATTGACGGCGCGTTTTTTTCTTTTAATCCAGAACAGCGAGATTAAAATCAGCAAAACAACGGCACCGACTATTCCGCCGCCAAGCATAACACCTCCGATACTGGCAGTACTGTTCGCTGCGGCTTGCTTGTCCGCTTCTTCAAGAAATGCCGCTATATCGGCTATTTCCTGCTCGGTAACCGGGCGCGGCTCGTAAGATTGACGCATCTGCGGATACGGCAGTCCGGAAATTACTCCTTCTATGCCTGCTCTGTCCAATCTTGAATGTGCCTGCGTTAAGTCCAGTGCCAAAGCTCCGCCGGTTATTACACCGGCCATATTAACATTATGACAAGAATTGCAAGTAGGCCCGCCATTGGTAAAGCTGATATTCCCCACAAACAAATCTTTTCCCCGTGCCGCATCGCCGACAAGTGCCGGAGCCGCCGGCTCTTCAGCCGGTGTTTCCGATACCGACTCTTCGGCGGCCGGATCTGCAACCGTTGCAGTACTATCACCTTGAGGTGCAGCATTTTCCGCGTCTTGTGCTACAACTTTTATCGCTGCAAACGAGCCGACAAGCAGAGCAAATACAATGATTCGGGAAAGTAATCTCTTTTTCATAAGATTAAGCATAGCATTAAATTTATTTTCAGCCGCTTTTCATTAGCGCATTTACTTTTCTTGGCAAAAATCCAATTAGATAACAACCCAAAATATGACAAATGTCATAGTTTGCACTATATTTTATACGCAACTGCCGTGTACGGCACCGAAATTTTCTATACGCAGGCATGAGATTCTTCCAGCCCGACATACGGGAATTACACAAAAAAAAACGATTGCATCAGCCGCAAATTCATGTATATCGCTCCATTGAACCTTTAAGTTCAAGTCTGTCATTTCTGCATTGCTTGGCCGGGATCATCAGATATTATGCTTTGGCGATTGGAAAGAATAAACACAAAGATATTTCGACATCTTCGTAATTTAGGCGAGCCGAGTGCCGACATACACCATAAGCCCGCAGCCGCGGCTTTTTCTCTGCCTTTGACTTCGCACACAGACGAACATTGCTGCACATAGCGGCGACGCATAATCCACACTCGATTTTTTCCCGTAATTTTGAGAAAAATTTCAGCAATTTGTATCAAAAACAGAAGCAAATATGAACGAGCGACTTACCGCCGCCGATAGTTTCCGGAACAGACATATCGGCCCCAATTCCAAAGAAACAGAGCGTATGCTAAAAGTTATCGGCATTGATTCGGTGGATGCGCTGATAGACCTAACAGTACCGGCCGCCATTCGACTGACAAAGTCTATAGAAGTATGCGAACCTCAGACGGAGCCTGAATTTCTGACCAATTTACGAAGTATCGCTTCCGAAAACTGCATATTCAAATCGTATATCGGAACCGGATATTACGATACACTGACACCTGCGGTGATTTTACGAAATCTACTTGAAAATCCGGGCTGGTACACTCAGTATACTCCATATCAAGCGGAAATTGCACAAGGACGATTGGAGTCGCTGTTGAACTATCAAACAATGGTTATAGACCTTACGGGATTGCCTGTTGCAAATGCTTCGTTGCTCGACGAAGCGACGGCTGCGGCCGAGGCTATGCACCTGTTTCACGCCGTAGCCAAAACCGGCGCACACAAGCTTTTTGCATCAGATAAATTATTCCCGCAAACACTCGATGCTTTGAAAACACGTTGCGCACCTATCGGCGTAGAACTCGTTATCGGCAATCATAAAGAATTTTCGCCCGACGCTTCATTCTTCGGCGCAATCGTACAATATCCCGATGCCGACGGTTCAATTGAAGATTATCGCGCGTTCTGCGCTAAAGCTAAAGCACATCATTGCTTAACTGCCGTTGCAACCGATTTGCTCGCACTTACAATGCTTACGCCCCCGGGAGAATTCGGCGCAGATGTCGCTTTCGGCTCGGCACAGCGTTTCGGTGTTCCTATGGGCTACGGCGGACCTCATGCGGCATTTTTTGCCGCTCGCGACGAGTATAAGCGTCAAATGCCCGGCCGTATTATCGGCGTTTCCATAGATGCCGCCGGAAATACCGCCTACCGTATGGCATTGCAGACTCGCGAACAGCATATTAAACGCGAAAAAGCCACAAGCAATATTTGCACGGCGCAGGCTTTGCTGGCCAATATAGCGGCTATGTATACTGTCTATCACGGGCCGAAAGGATTGCGTAAAATTGCCGAAAAAATAAATGCTCTTACTTGCGTTTTGGCAAAGGGTTTGGAAATAATCGGCTACGGTACCAATGCAAATTTTTTCGATACTTTGACTATTGAATTGCCAAACGGCACTTTACAAACGACATTGCGAAAGTCAGCCGAAAATGCCGGTATAAATCTGCGCTATGACTCTTCCGGAAAAATAGGAATTTCGCTCGATGAAACGACAACTATAGCCGACGTTCAAACATTGCTCAATCTTTTTGCGGGCGAATCCGCATCGCGAACAGCGGCACCGTCGGCAGCAGAACTCGGCAAAAACATCTGTGAATCCGTTCCCGAATTTGCACAACGTAAAAGTGCATATTTGACACATCCTACGTTTAACCGCTATCATTCCGAGCATGAAATGTTGCGCTATATGAAGCGGCTCGAAAACAAAGATTTGTCATTGGCACACTCGATGATTCCGCTTGGCAGTTGCACTATGAAACTTAATGCCACAGCCGAGATGATTCCCATAACTTGGAGAGAATTCGGAGGTTTGCATCCATTTGCACCGCGCGGGCAAGCCGCAGGTTATATGCGCATTTTCGATGAATTTGAGCGTTGGCTATGCGAAATTACGGGCTTCGACGCAGCTTCACTTCAGCCTAATGCAGGCGCACAGGGCGAATACGCCGGACTGTTGGTAATTAGTGCTTATCATCAAAGTCGCGGCGACGGGCATAGAAACGTTGCACTTATTCCGCAGTCGGCGCATGGAACAAATCCCGCAAGTGCAGTTATGGCCGGAATGAAAGTGGTTGTGGTAAAATGCGACTCAATGGGCAATATTGACGTGGAAGACTTGCGTACAAAAGCCGAGCAATATTCCTCCGAACTCGCGGCATTGATGATAACGTACCCATCTACGCACGGAGTATTCGAAGAAAGCGTAATAGAAATATGCGGGATTATTCATAAATGCGGCGGACAAGTCTATATGGACGGTGCCAATATGAATGCTCAAGTCGGGCTTACAAGCCCGCGCCAAATAGGAGCTGATGTCTGCCATCTTAATCTGCATAAAACTTTCAGTATACCTCACGGCGGCGGCGGCCCGGGCATGGGGCCGATTTGTGTTGCGGCGCATCTGTCACCATTTTTACCCGGGCATCCGATAATTGAAGTAGGCGGCGACAAGGCTATTTCTGCCGTTTCGGCCGCGCCTTGGGGCAGTGCATCCATTATTCTGATTTCTTACGCTTATATCGCCATGCTGGGCGGCCGCGGGCTGACCGATGCAACAAAATATGCGATTCTCAACGCAAATTACCTAAAAGCGCGGCTCGAACCGTATTTCCCGATTCTATACACAGGTGCGGGCGGATACGTTGCACATGAAATGATTGCCGATATGCGCCATTTCAAACAAACCGCCGGCATTGAGGTGGAAGATATTGCCAAACGCCTTATGGATTACGGTTTTCACGCGCCTACGGTGTCATTCCCAGTGCCGGGAACACTTATGATAGAACCTACGGAAAGTGAATCACTCGAAGAGCTCGACAGGTTCTGCGAGGCTATGACAGCCATTCGCAAAGAGATTGCAGAGGTGGAAAACGGAACAGTAAGCCGCGAGGATAATCCGTTGAAAAACGCTCCTCATACTGCCGCTATAATTGCAGCAGACGATTGGAATCATGGCTATTCGCGCAAGCAAGCCGCATTTCCGTTGCATTGGGTAAGCGAGCGCAAATTCTGGCCATCGGTAGGGCGCGTCAATAATACGTATGGCGACCGCTCTTTGGTATGCGCTTGCCCACCGATTGAAGATTATATCTGAACTTGCTTAGAAACGCCCGGTTCGCCTCATAAACAGAGGCGAGCCGGATACTTGCAGGTTTTTCAACTAACGGAACGGCTTTAACTTAGGATAATCTTTGCCTATTACCGCTACGCAACGCAAATAAAGCGTAGAATCTATATCTAGTTGCCGCATAGAGTCCGCAATGCCGAGAGCATAAGCCACCCGCGCCGTAGAAATAGAATCGCCCACGCGGTCTATTATTACCGAACGGGTAAGTATTGTGTCGTAATTACCGATTTCTACAACGTCAAAGCCTCGCGCCCGAAGATAATCCGTTACGGTTCTGGCTGCGCCGCGACTGCCCGAAGCATTTAGCACGGTGATTTGTATAATGTTTTCAGAGGCAGTACGACGCAAATTCTCCGGCACTTCCGGATTAACCGGCGGCGAAATCAGCAGGCGATTTAGTAGAGCAAAACCAAGAAAAAATACGATTAAACACAATACGCCGACTATTGCCAAACGCAATAGTAAGCCGCTTGATATCATACGCTTAGGTAGGCGTAAACGAAGAAACGGCGGGATTTTCATTCCTCAAAATGCGCGGAATATTGTTTTAACGCTTCATACATACGTTTCCGCGCTCGAAAAATCAATGCCTTAACCGTTCCGATCGGTACTTCAAGCCTATCGGCTATATCTTGATACTCCAATTCTTCCTCATGGCGCATTTTCATAACGCGAAGGTATTTTTCAGGCAGGCTCTCGAGTGCTTGACGTAGTAATTGCTTGCGCTCGTCCGCATAAATATGTGTGTCGGCCAAATAGGAAGTATCGGGAATTTCTATATGCATATCGCCGTCGTCGGCCGTAATAGGCGCATCTATCGAGATGGTTTGCACTCGACGTTTGCGCAAAAAGTCTATGCAAGTATTGGAAGCGATGCGGTAAAGCCAAGCCGAAAAAGGAAACTCGGGCTGATAGGACGACAATCCGACGTAGGCCTTGATAAATGATTCCTGCACAAGGTCTGCCACGTCACTGTCGTTGCGGATCATTTTCCGTATGAGCGACGTTATCAAACGGCGATATTTTTTTTCAAGAGCCTGAAAAGCATTGTTGTCACCGTCGAGAATACGGCGAACCGTAACGGCATCTTCAGCCGTTGACCGCAGGAAATCTTCGCTATCGTTAGTTTTTACTTCGCTCATAATTGCAAATTACCGTAAAAACGCCGCATTTCAAAATATTCAGGCATAGAGAATCGGCCGTTGCCAATGCAAAAAACGAACGGTAGAACGCCGCTATGCGGCAAACTTTACAATACAAAGCCCCACACACAAAAAAAAAGAGGCTGAATCCGCATTGCGGAACAGCCCCCACGTAATTATTCACTGATTTACAGACGCATTAGCGGGTTACGATAAACGGCCTGCAAGCACATTGTTTCTCGACAATAACTCGGGCTTTTTCTGCATCGGAACGGCTTGCGTACTCTCCTATAAACACAGCGTACTTAGTAGTTCCTTGTACGTTTTTTTCTTCAACAGAAGCGCGAAGACGCTTGTTGTGAAAATTCTTAACCTCGTTTTCGGCTTGCTCTTTGGTTGCGTAGCTGCCAACTTGCAAGCTGAATGTTGTCTCATTATCTTCTTTTTCGAATGTAGCCGCCTCTATTTCATCGGGATTAGTTTTCTCGGACGGTGCGGCTGCGGGAAAGGCTCCGACAGGCGACTGCGCTTTTTCAAGGACAGGATTGGTCGTCGCTTTCCGGGCATTCGTTGCAATGCTCTTATCGTCAGATTTTGATTTGCTGCCCGATTGCACCGCCACAGTTACTTCTTTTTTATCCTTTGCGGCAGTTTTTACAGTTGTTTTCGGGGCATTTGCTACTACTGCATCTGCTTTGGCGGTAGTATTTTTTGCAACACTTGCCAAGCTCTTATTTACAATTTTCTTATCGCTTGCGGCAACCTTAGCTTTTGTTGCTATTGCTGCGGGAGTGTTTTTTGCGGAAGATTTGGCTGTGCCGGCACCGGCTACGGCAGTTTCTTTGGCTGTAGGCGTTTGTTTATCGGCATGCGCCGACAATCCTACGGAGAACTTGACCGCGTCGGCAGCGGCAAGTAAAAATTCAGATTGCGGATATTTTGTACGGAAAGAGGTCAGTTCCGTTCGCGCACGAACGGTGTCTCTTTTCATTGCATAGTATTGAACCACGCGCCATTCTGCATCGTCGGCCCATTCGCTGTTCGGATAATTTTTTACGATTTTCTCGAACAGCGGCACTGCTTTTGCCGCGTCTTCTATAATTGAAGCGTGCAGATATTGAACACCTGCGTCGTCGGGGTATTCGGCGAGTAAATCGGGTAATTTCTTACGTATTTCTTCGGTTTTTCCCATTGCTGCCGCTTGCAACAGCGGACGAATTGCCGGTTGTTGCGCATTTGCCGCAACCGTTCCCATAAATATTGTGGCTAAAATCAAAGCCTTCATGTTTTCCCCCAGTGAAGATTCGGTTTGTTGAAAACTAACTTACGAAAAGTTTGGGTAATTTTGCCGTTGTACTTGCTATTTTTTTTAAGTTAGCTTAACTTTAAGTTAACATAGAGCGGCTTACCGCGGCTTTCGTGTGGATTTTGCTGCAAAAACCCAAATTACAAGCCTCAACAATCGTGCCATAAGTTTTCAATGAACGTAGTTGTTTCAGCCGGCGGAACAGGCGGCGACTTATTTCCCGCAGTTGCAGTTGTAGAACAGCTTGCGCAACTTGTCGGCAGCGGGTTTTCCGCTGAATTTGTCGGCAGTTCCGTGCGCATCGAGTCACGCATAGTTCCGTCTTTGGGTTACGGCTTCACGCCGATTCCCGTAACGGGCTTCAAAGGTTTAATGCATAGTTCCACGCTTGCTTTGCCGTGGCGTATATTTCGTTCCGAGCAAATAGTCGGCTCGCTGTTAAAGCGTCAGTGCCCGGCCGGAATGATTTGCGGCGGCACATATATAAGTTTTCCGGCAGCACGGGCGGCTTTCAAGCGGAATATTCCCGTTATGCTGATAGAGCCTAATGTTAGGCCGGGCAAAACTAATCGCCTGCTCGCCAAGAAAGCAACAAAAATTATTGCGGCATTTGAGGAATCAAAAGAGTATTTTTCGCCGGAAATTCAAAGAAAAACAGTTGTTACGGGAAATCCGACGCGCCAATCTCTATCGCTTTCTATACCGGAACAAAAAAGTGTGCGTTTGAGCCTTGGTCTCAAGCCCGATGTTTTTACGGTTTTTGTTTTCGGCGGAAGTTTGGGTGCAAAAGCGTTAAATACGGCAGTTGAAAGAGCTTTGCCGCAAATTACCGGTACGGAAATTCAAATTATATGGCAAACCGGATCCAATTACACTCCGCCCGATAAACTACCCCGAAACGTTGTTGCTTTCAATTTTATAGATGATATGGCCGCTTCTTATTCGGCGGCCGATTTAGTTGTGTGTCGTGCAGGCGGAGGAACGGTAGCCGAGCTTGGCAATGTCGGCAAACCCGCCATACTTGTACCGCTGCCGTCGGCATCAAACAACGAACAATATTTCAATGCACGTGCAATGGAAACGGCAGAAGCCGGATTAATGGTGTCTAACGCAGATATTGATGCACGTTTAATGCCTTTGCTTTACGATTTCATCAATAACAAAACAAAACTTACGGCTATGACTGCCGCAGCTGCCCGACTTGCCCGACCGAATGCCGCCCGACTTGCGGCCGAAGAATTTTTGGCTATGATTAGCGATTGCGTTTAATGTTAAATTTAGAAAAAACATAGATATGAAGCGTCAATCTTTGCCCGACGTGGCGACGGTGCGCGAATTTCGCGGACGATTAGATATTTATTGGCAGTCTACCGCCGTATATGCCGTTGCGCTGGTGATGTATTCACTGCTGAAAGGCGTTATCGAAGCCGGCAGGGTTTCTCTGGCGATATACGATCCTATCGTAATGCTTCTGTTCGGCTTCGTACTGATTTCGGCTGTCGCTTTATGCATTCGTCGGTATATGCGCCCCGTTATTGTTATCACTTCCGATTGCTTAATAGTGCGCAATCATTTACGCGAGAAACGGCTGCCGTACAGTGAAATTACCCGCATCGCTTTCGGACGCGGCGGACGCTCGCGGCTTGCACGTTATCGCATAATCAAAATTAAAATGTCTAACCGCCGGCGTGCCATAAGAATCAGGCCTTCGCTGTTCGAAAATGACCGTGAACTGATGACTGCGGTTACAGATTTAAAGCGCAGACTCGGCAAATCGCCCATAGCATAATTATTGCTTTAAGCGAGGCTTTAATTACAAAAAATACAAATAAAAACTCATCTGTAAATTTTCGGAATTTTATGACTTCACGCATAGAGCAATTAGAAAGGTTGCGTCGCGAGGCATTGCTTGGCGGCGGCGAAAAACGTATTGCCGACCAGCATCGCAAAGGGAAACTGACTGCACGCGAACGACTCGATTTACTATTGGACGAAGGCTCGTTCGAGGAAACCGATATGTTTGCGCGGCATCGCTCAAATCGCTTCGGATTGGAAAAAAATCGTCCGTTAGGCGACGGCGTTATTACCGGAACAGGAAAAATTCACGGAAGAACAGTATGTGTTTTTTCACAAGATTTCACGGTTTTCGGCGGCTCGTTATCGGAAGTTTACGCCGAGAAAATATGTAAAATCATGGACTTGGCCGTGAAAATAGGCGCACCGGTAATAGGGCTGAACGATTCGGGCGGCGCACGTATTCAGGAAGGTGTTGTTTCGCTTGGCGGATATGCCGATATTTTCCTGCGAAATACGCTGGCAAGCGGTGTTGTGCCGCAAATATCCGCAATTCTCGGCCCTTGTGCAGGCGGAGCGGTTTATTCGCCGGCCATTACGGATTTTATATTCATGGTAAAAAATACGTCGCACATGTTCGTAACAGGCCCAAACGTCGTCAAAACCGTTACGCACGAAGAAATTACATTCGAGGAATTAGGCGGCGCGAACTCTCATGCGTCGCGCTCGGGCGTTGCTCATTTCGCTTGCGAAAACGAAATAGATTGCCTGCGCAAAATCAGAAAAATGACGACTTTTCTGCCTTCGAATAATCGCTCTGCGGCACCGAAAATTCCAACTGCCGACCGACCTGACCGGCTGTGCGAGCGTTTGGACACCATCGTTCCGTCTAATCCAAACAAGCCTTACGATATTCGGGAAGTTATACGCGAAATTGCCGATGAAGGCGATTTCCTTGAGGTTCACGCCGATTATGCACCCAATATTATCGTCGGTTTCATAACGCTTGACGGACGTTCAGTTGGCGTTGTAGCAAATCAACCGGCTTCTATGGCGGGCGTTTTGGACATAAACGCAAGTGTAAAGGGTGCGCGTTTTGTTCGTTTTTGCGATTGCTTCAATATCCCGCTTGCAGTTTTTGAAGATGTGCCCGGATTTCTTCCCGGTTCAGACCAAGAATGGCGCGGTATTATTCGACACGGTGCAAAACTTCTCTACGCTTTTTGCGAGGCTACCGTACCGAAAATGACCGTTATCACACGCAAGGCTTACGGCGGTGCTTACGACGTGATGAACTCCAAACATATACGCGGCGATTACAATATTGCCTGGCCAACTGCCGAAATTGCCGTTATGGGTGCAAAAGGTGCCGTTGAAATTCTTTTTAATAAAGAAATTAAGTCTGCCGCTAATCCTGAAATTCGCGCCGCAGAACTTGAAGCCGAGTATAATGAACAATTTTGTAATCCCTATGAAGCCGCCGAGCGCGGCTATATTGACGATGTTATTTACCCTCGCGAAACACGTTGCCGCCTGATTCGTGCTTTGCATATACTCGAAACTAAGCGTGACGAAAACCCTTGGAAAAAACACGGTAATATACCACTCTGAAAAATCTATTAAGGCCGTGCGACACATTAAGTCTGCGGCCTTAACGTTTTGGTGGCTTGGCGCAGGGCAGTTGGACATAAATGTTCATGCAGGCGTGAACGCTTGAATGACCGACCGGACTTTTCGGCAGTCATAATCCCAGCCTTGTGTAGAACCGCTTGTTACCGGTTCGGTGTTCTTTATCGCATGTTGGGTTGTCGGTCGTTCTTGGGGTGCGGTTGTACAGCCACACTCTTTGCCAAGCTTGTGTTGTAGCGTGGGCTTGTGCAAGCTGCAAATGTGCTTGACTACTGCGTTGGCTATTCGTCTCCGTTTATGGTTTCCATTATTTCTTTAAAACTGTTTAGTCCTGCCTCAATGTTTTCTATAATTTCATTTGCCAAAACATCAGGGTCGGGCAAATTGTCTAAGTCTGTGAGGCTTTTGTCTTTAATCCAAAACATATCCAAGTTGGTTTTGTCACGCTCAATGATTTCTTGATAGGTGAATTTTCTCCAACGACCTTCAGGATTTTCTTCGCTCCAAGTTTCTACTCGTTTGTTTCGGTTTTCAGGATTATAGCATTTTACAAAGTCTTTCAAATGCTCCGAAGTCATCGGGTTTTTCTTGAGCGTGTGGCTTATGTTGCTGCGGTAATCGTAAATCCAGACTTCTTTTGTCCAAGGGTCTTTGGAAGCAGGTTTGTTGTCGAAAAACAACACATTTGCTTTTACGCCTTGAGCATAAAATATCCCTGTCGGCAAGCGTAAAATGGTGTGCAGCTCGGTCGTTTTCAATAATTCTTTACGCACGGTTTCACCTGCTCCGCCTTCAAACAACACATTATCGGGCAATACTACGGCTGCTTCGCCTGTGAGTTTGAGCAGCGTTTTTATGTGTTGCAAAAAGTTCAGTTGTTTGTTGGCGGTGGTTGCCACAAAGTCCTGACGATTGATAATGTAGTCTTGCTTTTCTTGTTTGCTTTCTTCGTTGGTAATGGTCATACTGCTTTTTTTACCAAAAGGCGGATTGGCAAGTACATAATCAAAACGCTGACCGTTGTCTGAAATCAGGGCATCTGCCGAAGAAATGGTTATACTAAATTTTTAATGGAGTAAATTTACAGGGAGAAAGTTTGAAATGGAATTTATAGATTTTCTACGTGAGATGTTAGGCATTACCGAAGATTTTGCCATTACTCGAATAGATAAAGATGAAACGAATAGAATCATTCGA
>JAANMT010000402.1_pt1 | contig 47411 bp, 31 predicted proteins | sample 7279711 | NCBI WGS metagenome assembly JAANMT01 (sample SAMN14094538, study PRJNA606508) | bioreactor metagenome | isolation source: A lab-scale SPAN reactor treating ammonium-rich wastewater day 1 | place: Ireland: Galway | collected 2017-01-16 | reverse complement strand
GGAGGATAGCTTTTGGGCCGGCGGCCATTGAACTTCCCAAGGGCCAGGCCGTTCGTAGGATTTCCCCTTTTGCCCTTCAGATGGAGGTCCCTTTGGGGGACTCCGCGCGAGATCTCGAGTTGATGCGCCGCTTTCAGGCGGGCGACGTTGACGCGTTCACGCAGCTCTACGAGCTTCACCTGCGGGGCCTGCTCAATTTCTTCTTCCGCCTCTGCTGGGACGCCAGCCTGGCCGAGGATTTTGCCCAGGAAGTGCTGCTGCGCGTGTTCAAGTCCGCCAAGCAGTGGGAGCCCAACGCGAAGTTCACCACCTTCCTCTATCGCGTGGCCCGCAACTTCTGGATTGACCACTGCCGCCTGCTGTCGACTCAGAAAGAGAAAGTCAGCCTCAACGCGCCCGGCGACAAGGACGACCTCTCGCTGATGGACCGCCTGCCCGACGACATCCGCCCCCCGGAGGACGACCTCGACCGCCGCGAACTCTACGGTGCGATCATGAAGGCGCTGGACCAGCTCCCCGAAGAACAGCGTATGGTGTTCGTGCTCTCGGAAATCGAAGAGATGAAGTACCACGAGATTGCCGAGGTCATGGACATTCCCGTGGGCACGGTCAAGAGCCGCATGCACACCGCCGTGGCCAAGTTGCAGGAACTGCTGGGCGACTACAAACCCCTCAACACACGCTAGAGCTTTTTCGGAGTGAGTCCGCAGAGCCGTCGCAAAGCGCCGAACGAGCGGGGCCAGGCAGCCAAGCCGGTAGCTTGGCAGGAGCCAAGTGCGGGGAGGCCAACGAAGACCCGCGAAGTTCGCCGCGAGCGAGAGCCTGCGGACTCACTCAGAAAACGCTCCAGCTACATGTGGCCAATCACCGCCTGGGCAAACTCGCGCGTGGAGAGCTTCGTCGCGCCTTGTAGCTGCGAGGCGAAGTCCGCCGTGACGGTTCTTGCCCGCACGGCCTTCTCGACCCCGCGGTGAATCAGGTCCCGCGCCTCCAGCCAGCCGAAATACTCGAACATCATGGCGCCCGAGAAAATCACTGCGCTGGGGTTGGCCAGGTCTTTGCCCGCAATGTCCGGCGCCGTGCCGTGCGTGGCCTCGAACACCGCCGCCGCATCGCCGATGTTGGCGCCCGGCGCAATGCCCAGCCCGCCAATCTGCGCGGCAGCCGCGTCGCTGAGCAGATCGCCAATCACGTTGGTGCAGACCAGGATGTAGTACTTCTTGGGGTAGAGCAGTATCTGCTGGAAGGCGTTGTCGGCGATACGATCCTTGACCAGCACGCGCCCGGCCGGCAGCACGCCACCATGCTGCTTGTAAAGCTCGTCTTCCGTTACAACCTTGTCGCGGAACTCCGCCAGCGCCACCTCGTAGCACCATTCACGGAAGCCGCCTTCCGTGAACTTCATGATGTTGCCCTTGTGGACGATGCAGACGTCGCGGATGCCGTGCGTAACAGCGTATTGCAGGGCGCGGCGCATGTTGCGCTGCGAGCGAAAGCGCGACATGGGCTTGATGCCCACGGCCGCCAGCTCATCGACTTTCTTGCCGCGCGCGCTGGGGTCCTTGGCCAGAAGCTCGTTGACGAACGCGATGAGCTTCTTGGCCTCGGGAGACTCGGCGGCGAACTCGATGCCGGCATAAAGGTCTTCGGTGTTCTCGCGGAAGATGACGAAGTTGCAGTCTTCCGGGTGCTGCATGGGGCTGGGCGCTCCGTAGCTGTAGTGGATGGGGCGCACACAGGAATAGAGGTCCAGGGTCTGGCGCAGGGTCACGTTCAAGCTGCGGATGCCGCCGCCAACGGGCGTGGAAAGGGGGCCCTTGATGGCGCAGCCGTAGGTCTTGATGGCCTCCAGTGTGTCGTCCGGCAGATAGCTGTTGTAGCGGGTCTGGGCCTTGTCGCCCGCGAAGATTTCAAGCCAATGGACGCGGCGGCGCCCGCCATAGGCCTTCTCCACGGCGGCGTCAAACACGCGCTGGGCCGCGGGCCAGACATCCTTGCCGATGCCGTCGCCTTCGATGAAGGGCACAATGGGCTGGTCCGGCACGACGGGATAACCGTCCTTGAAGGTGATCTTTGAGCCTTCTTTGGGCGGTTTGAGGTCGCGAAAACGCAGGCGGGTGCTGTTGGATCCCATGGCGCGATAATAGACGGCCCGGGGGCCAAGCGCCATCAAGCATGCGACGCGAGCAACGACAACCGGCGGGCCTGGGCCCGCCGGTTGTCTTGTTATGGAGTGTCCGGCCGCTGAATGTGAAGCTTCGGCTGCCTGCTAGTCGCGCGTCACGTTGTTGGTGTTGGTGCCGCCGCCATTGAGCGTTTCCAGCACGCGCCCTGCCTGCTCCACGAGGTTGACGTTGGAAACACCGCCGGTTCCCGTGGGGTCGAGTGTGATGCTGCCCGCCGCGCCGGCCGGACCGCCGCCGTTGGCGCGGATGCGCGACGACGAGGTCAACGTCAGGGTGGCCGCGGAGCCATTGCCCAGGTTGAACACCGGCCCGGCCGCGCCCGTGGTACCCGAACCTGCAATGCCCTCCACCGTGCCTGAAACAGTGATAGCGCCCGAACCCGAGATGTTCACGTTGCCCGCCGCGCCGCCGGTGCCGCTGGTGCTGGCGCCGCCGTTGAGGCGAATCAGGCCACTGATCACGCGAGCCCCGGCGCCGGACATGAAGAAGCCCGTGCTTGTGCCGCCGGCGCCTGAGGCGCTGGAGCCGCCGTTGGCGATGAACTGGCCGCTGAGGGTCAGCGTGCCGCCGCCCACGGTGAGGCCCATGCCCGCCGATCCGCCGCCCACGCTGGCCGTGCCGGAGTTGCCACCGTTGATCTGAATGGAACCCGCGAGCGTGCCGCCACCGCTGCCGATGGTGATCGTCACCGGTCCAGTGCCGCCGCCGCCGCCCGTGGCCGAGTGGCCGCCGCGGCCGGTATAGGCCGCCGTCCAGTTCACGCTGGCGCAGTTGAGAATCAGGCCAGGAGCCCCGCCACCGGTGCCGCTGCTGGAATCACCACCCAGGGCCGAGATGGTGCCCGAGACCGCCAGGGCGCCCTGGGCACAGTCAAACTGCATCTGCCCCGCCGGGCCGCCGGCGCCGGTGTTGCCCGCGCCGCCGGAGCGGTTGAAGACCGCGCTGGACGTAATGGGGCCCGAGCCGCACTGGAGAATTCCGTTGCCGCCCTGGCCGCCCGCAACTCCGCCCACCGCCGAGCCGCCAAGGGCGTTGAACGCGCCGCCTACGTTGATGCCGAACTGCGCGCTCACCTGCAGCATGCCGGCATTTCCGCCGCCGCCGGTTCCCGTGCCAAGCACGTTTCCACCGGCCGAGTCGTAGGTGCCGCGCACCCGGACATCACCGCCGCTCAGGTTCACGCCTCCGCCCATGCCGCCGTTGCCGTTGCCGCGCCCGTTGCCGCCGCGGTTGGTCAGGGCAAGATTCACGTTCAAGCGGCTGGGTGCCGAGTTCATGAACAGCGAGCCTCCCATGCCACCCATGCCGTTGCCGCTGACGACGGAGCCCTGGCCGCCGGAGATGTCAATCGTTGCGGCCAGCTCTAGGTCCAGGGGACTGCTCCAGTTGAAGAAAGCGCCAGTGCCGCCGTTGCCGGTGTCGCTGTTGCCGCCGCGCGCCGTGACCTCAAAGCGCGTGAAGCGCGATGCGCCGGCAAAGCTCGGCAAGGGATTGAAGTTCTTGGACTGAGCCAGACCGCCCGTGCCGCCAACGGAGTTGCCGCCGGAAGTCTGGACCACGAGTGATCCTTCAAACGTGCTGAAAGTGAAATCGGACGTTCCGCTGTTGCCGCCGTTGCCCATGCCGGCCGTGACCGAACCGCCGTCGCCAAAATGGCTGAGGGAGCCCACGAAGCGGCCGCCGCTGATGTTGAAAAACAGGGCACCGCCATTGCCACCGGCACCGGTCGTCGCAGCACCGCCCGCCATGGTGTAGCTCAGGTTACCCTCCAGCAGCGGGCTGATGGTCATGGAACTGAAGCCCACAAATCCGCCATTGCCGCCGTCCACGGTTGTTCCCGTGCCGCCGTTGGCTGTGACGGTTTGCGTCAGACCTCTGATGGAAATAAAGGTCAACGAGCCAGCGCCGCCGTTGCCGGCATCGGCACCGTTGCCGCCGTTGGCCGTCACCGTGTGGCTGATGTTGGTGCCGTTGGCGACCCACAACGCCCAGCTCCCCGCGTCGCCGGCCGTGGTGCCGTTGCCGCCGCTGGTATTGGCAACGATGGTCGCGCCGAACAGCGTGCCGAACTCGAAGAAAATGTTGTCCGCCACCGAACCCGTGCCGGCTGCTGCGCCGTCACCGCCGGCGGTGCTGGCCTGGATGTTCACAAATCGGCCTGAAGCGGCGCTGCCGCTGAAGCCGGTAACGCCGCCGCCGTCGCCACCCGAAGCAGTGCCGTCGCCGCCTTCCGCCACGGCATCAATCACGACATCGAGGACCTTTGAGCCCTGGGGCCCGGAGATGATGAAGCCAATCTCGTCGCCATCGCCACCGGCATTGCCGCTTCCGCCGTTGCTGCGTGCCTGAAAACGGGCGAGTTCAAAGCTGTGGCCGATCACGCTGATCGAACCGGCATCTCCGCCCGTTCCCGTCGCGCTGGAGCCGCCATTGGCCAACAGCACCGCGGAGCCCTTGAAAGTCGTGAACGATCCGTTCACCACGATGCTGCCCGCGTTGTTGCCCGCACCGGTGCCCGTCGATGCGCCGCCCGTCGAGTCCAGGTAAAGGAAGGCGCTGCCCGCGCCGGCCCAGGCCACGGAAATGCTGCCGCTCGATCCGGCGTTGCCGGAAACGGAGGCTCCGCCGGAGGAAACGGCCTGACCATGGAAGTCCACCGGCGAATTGCTCGCACTCGTCAGGCTGACGCTTCCGCCTGCGCCGCCCGAGCCCGTGCCCTCTGCCGCGCCGCCGCGGCTGTCAATGGTGCCCGTAAGCACCAAGGACGAAAGCGAGAAGAGCGAGACCCCGCCGCCGTCTCGGGTGGCTGCGCCCGAAGCGTTGATGGAACCAGTCACGACCAGGCCGAGTTCCGTGCCGCCCGTGTGGGTCAGGCCGATATCGACGGCCGAAGCGCCGCTGCGCGCGGTCACGATGCTGCCGTCGATACGGATGGGCTGAATGCCTTCGATTACGACCGAGTCCACCACACCCGCCGCCGCGTCACTGAGGTTCAGCGTTGAGCCGGCCCCCAGATGAAACCCTGTATCGACGGGCAGTGTGAAAGTGGCCGTCGTTCCCCCGATGGAAGGCGTCAGGAGGGTCACCAGGTTGGCATAAGTGATGGTGGGACCGGCCGTGGCCAGCAGGTTCTTGGACACTGCTGGCAAGGCCTGGCCGCCGTAGCGATGGATCCCGCCGTTGTTCGCACTGACGTTGACGGAACCCGCTGCGCCGCCGCTGAAAGGCGCCTGCCCGAGTGCGCTTCCGCCGTCAGACTGCCAGCGAACCGTGGCCAGAGTGGGGAGGCCGGGGGGAATGCGAGCACCGGAAACCACCGTGTCGCCGCCGTCTTCGCCGCCCGAGCAGCCGCCGAGGGCCAAGGCCACGGCGAAGGCAATTACGCCTGCAAATGAGCGCTTCATGAATTCTCCGATAAAGTGTCGATCTGGGAACGCCGCTGCTTATAGCCACGTATTTAGGCGAAGTCGAAGAAATGCGGATTTTGCCGAATTTTCGGCGCGGAGGCCCCGCCCTGACCCTCAATTCCTTCATTATTTCTTTACTCGAACTTAATGCGCGGCAACGCTATGGTCACGCCCAACCAGCGAGCGTTCCATGTCGGCGTCAGAGTGGTTTGAACTCGCGTACAAGGTCATCGGCGGACTGGGGGTCTTCCTGGTCGGCATGATGATGCTCAGTGAAGCCCTGCAAGCCGTGGCGAGTGATTTCATCCGCCGCGTCATTGGCTGGCTCACAAGCAACCGCCTCATGGCCGTGGCCGTAGGCGTGATTGTCACGACTATCGTTCAATCCAGCAGCATCACGACCGTGATGGTGGTCGGCTTTGTCAATGCGGGTTTGATGACACTTGGGCAGGCCGTGGGAGTGATCATGGGCGCAAATATCGGCACCACGATCACAGGCTGGATCATTGCCGTGCAGATCGGCAAGTATGGCCTCGTGTTCATTGGAGCCGGCTTCGTGCCTTACCTGTTCGGCCGCGGCCAGGTCTCTCGTCCTGTCGGCAAGATACTGATCGCCCTGGGTATGATTTTTCTCGGGCTTGAGTTCATGTCCGGCGGCTTCAAGCCGCTGGCCAACCACCCGGAGTTCATTTCCAAACTCACGATCTTTGCCGCCGACCACTTCCTGTCCGTGCTGGCCTGCGTGACGGTGGGTTGCCTGCCCACGTTTGTCGTGCAAAGCAGCTCGGCCATGCTGGGCATCACGATTGCCCTGGCCATGACCGGCGTGATCAGCTTCCCCACGGCGGCAGCGCTGGTGCTGGGCGAGAACATCGGCACCACCATCACGGCCCTGCTGGCCAGCATTGGAGGCAACTACAACGCCAAACGCGCCGCGCTGGCGCACTCCACATTCAACGTCATTGGCGTGTGCTACATGGTGCTCATTTTCCCCTGGTACATCGCAGGGGTAGACTCTTTCGTGGAATCTGCGCCAAGCTGGCTCACGGCCATGTTCGCCATTCCCAACGGCGAAGCCGCCCGGGGTGTGGACCCGCTCATTGCCATGAAAATTGCCTGCACTCATTCCGGCTTCAATATCACAAACACGATTCTGTTCCTTCCGTTCATGGGCTATCTGGTCAAACTCGTGACCTGGATGAGGCCCGACAAGGGCAAAGTCGCCAAGAGCCGACTCAAGCTGCTGGGCAGCCTCAGCACCGTGGCGCCGGAAATGGCCCTGGAAGAGGCCGAAGGCGAGGTCGAACTCATGGGCGGCCTCTGCGTTGAGGCCTTGGAGAAAACGTCGCGCTACGTGCTGATGGAGCGCGAGGACAGCGAAATCCTCAAGCGCGTGGAGCACCTCGAAGAGATCACCGACAACATACAGAAAGAAGTCACCCTGTTTCTCACCGGCGTACTCCAGACCGTCGTCACCCACGAACAGGCACGCCGCTCCTACGCGCTGATCCGTATCTCCGATGAAATGGAGTCGATCCTCGACTACTGCGTGGCCCTGATTCGCTACAAGGCCCGCATCCTGCGCGACAAACTCGAACTGACCCCCCACGCCAGATCCGACCTGCGCGACCTTCAAGAACGCCTCGCGGCCTTCCTCGCGGCAGCACTCAAATTCAGCAAGGAACACACCAGCGCCAGCAACGAAGACGAGGAGGTGCGGGACTTGATCCGCCAGGCTGACGCAATTGCCGCGGCGGCCGATGCCGCGCGCGACGGCCACCTCAAGCGTGCCCAGGATGGATCGTGCCATCCCCTGGCCGGCATCGCGTTTTCCGACATGCTCAATGCGCTGCGCCGCGTCAAGAGCCACATCGTCAACATCATTGATGCCCGTGTGGGCCGCTGGGAAGAACGCCGCGAAGAACTGCGCATCCTTGACCGCGACGCCAACGAAGAGAGCGACCGGCAGAAACCCGTCGCGGCCGCCCTGGACCCGGAGCCCGCGGCGCCAAGGCCCTCACTGGTTTCCAAGACTTGACCGGCCTGAAGCTCACGACCAGCGCGGCTGTACGCCATACTCGGCCAGCAGCTTGAGGCGCTGGTCGCGGGGCAACTCGCACCAGGGAACCAAAGGGGCCGGCGCTTTGGCCCGTTCCATCTCGGACAGTTCTTCGAGGTAGGCCGACAGGCGTTGCGCCACCTGATGCCGCTCGGCCTCGGCGCGGGGTCCCAGTTCCTGGCTCACGTCACGGGCGCTGGCAAGCTTGTCCCAGGGCAGCTTCTTTTCCAGGAAGCTGGGCGGAACCCAGGCCACCAGGTCAGAGTCTGCCTGCTCATTCACCCCCACATAGACACCCTTGCGAGGCGCGCGGCAGGGCGACACCCGCAGCGGCTGCAAAATGGCCACGGTGCCAAAGTGTGCCGCGCCCCGGGTGTCGCTCCAGAGAAGACGGTCCGCCATCCACAGGGTGGCCTGGTCAGGCGCTCCAAGACGGCCCAATGTGCCCTGGAAGTAGTCACGCAGACCGCAGGGCCCGGGGTAGCGAAAGAGCGTCGGCATGATGTCTCGCGCGCCCAGGGGCGGGTAAAGGTCAGTAAGCCAGCGCGGGGGCTGATAAGCTGCCCCGGTGCGCTTGACGAAGGCCTGCACCGTCTCTCGCATGGCGGAATTGTAGCAAGGGGCTGGTGAGTCACCCATGAACGATCTGGTGCAGGCCGTCGCTGGCGCCGCCCGCGAAATGAGCTGGGCTGAGGTCGTCGCGGTCGTGACAGGCGTGGCCTGCGTGCTGCTGACCGTGCGTCAAAACGTCTGGTGCTGGCCCGTGGGCATGGTGAGTTCGGGCCTTTTCATCTGGGTGTTTGCCCAAGCCCGCCTTTACCCTGACGCCCTGCTTCAGATCTGCTTTATTCTCATCAGCGTCTACGGCTGGTATCGCTGGGCGCGCGGTGTTCAACAGGCCGACCTGCCGGTAAGCCGCCTGGGTCTGCCTGCGTGCCTCATGTTCGTGATGCTGGGCCTGGCCTTCACAGCCGGCATCGGCTGGTTTTTCGCGTCGGCCCTGCCCCAACTGTGGCCGGAGATTCCCCCCGCGGCCCTGCCCTACGTTGACTCGGGCATCCTTGCCTTCAGCCTCATTGCCCAGGCGGGACTTTCGCGCAAAATACTCCAGACGTGGCTGGTATGGATCTCGATTGATGTCGTGGCTATTGGTGTTTACTGGTCGCGGGAGCTCTACCTGACCTCGCTGCTCTATGTCATTTTCCTGGGGCTGGCCATCGCCGGCTACCTGGCCTGGAGGAGAGCGTGGCGCAAGGCCGTTACCCGTTAGGCATGGTTCTGGGCAAGTTCCTGCCGCCCCACGCGGGGCACCTGCACCTCATTGAGTTCGCGCGGGCCCGCTGCGAACGCCTGCTCGTGCTGGCCTGCTCCCTCAAGGAAGAGCCCATCGCGGGCCACTTGCGCGCGGCATGGCTCAAGGAAATTCTCGGCGCAGACGACGGCATCGAGGTCATCCACGTCACGGATGAAAACCCCCAGTACCCCCACGAGCACCCCGATTTCTGGGCCATCTGGCGCCGAACCGTCGAGCGCGCCTGCCCGCGCTACCCGCAGGTCATCTTCAGTAGTGAAGACTATGGCGAGCCCTTCGCGCGGGTGCTGGGCATGGAGCATGTGGCCTGCGACATCGGCCGTGAGCGCGTTCCCGTGAGCGGCAGCGCCATTCGTGGGCGCCCCTTGGCGCACTGGCGCTTCATTCCCAAACCCGTGCGGCCGTGGTTTGCGCGGCGTGTCGTGGTCACGGGGCCCGAAAGCACCGGTAAGAGCACGCTTGCCGAGAAGCTGGCCCGGCACCTGGACACCCTCTGGGTGCCGGAGTTCGCCCGGGGCTATCTCGACGAACTGAACGCGCGCCGGCAGGCGCCTCACTTTGTGCAGTACGAAGACATCGAGCCCATCGCACGGGGGCAGGTGGCATCAGAGGAGGCCCTGGCCCGAGACTGCAACGGCCTTCTGATCTGCGATACCGACCTGCACGTAACGTCGGTTTACAGCCACTTCTACTTCCGGCGCTGCCCGCCCTGGGTTGAAGAAGAGGCGCTCAGGCGCCCCTACGCCCGGCACCTGTTCTGCGAAATTGACACGCCCTGGGTGGCGGATGCCCAGCGCGACCAGGGCAGCCCGGAGCAGCGGAAGAAGATGCGGGAGCTATTTGTGGCCGAGCTGGCGCGAGGCAACCGAAAGGTAAGTTACATCCGTGGGGCATGGGACCGGCGGATGGAGCAGGCCCTTGAGGCCGTGGCAGCTGTCCTTCACGAAGCATAATCACGGTAAGCGGGGACCCCCGGCCGCTACTATGCTGCAAAGCCCACTTGTGTAAGGCACTTCCATGCGCGCAACGCTGCCGATCCTGATTCTGGCGCTCCTCTTCGTTCCCGCACTGGCGCAGAAGGGCAAGGACAAGCCCGCGCCTGAAAACGCCAAGGTTTCCCAGCTCAAACAGCAGATCGCCCTGGAGCTGGGCGCCTTTGCCGACTGGTGCCTGAAGAACAGGTTCGGGGCCACGGCCAAGGCCGTCGCCGACGAAGCCTGCAAGCTCGACGCCGCCAACAAGAAAGCCTCCGATGTGGCGGCCAAGGCCGGCGGCGAAGACTCGCAGGAGGCCGACGACGTCAAGGCCTTCGAGAAGAAGCGCGAGTCCGCGGGCAACAAAGTAGGCCCGCTCTACTGCGAGCTTTTCCTGCAGGGCCCGGCCAAGGCCCGGGCCGAGTTTGACCCCTACATCGAGGCGGCCTTCCGCTGGGATGCCGACAACTCCGACAAATGGGTCGAGGCCAACTACAAGAAGACCTTCGGCGAGAAGAACTACGCCATGGTCATGGCCATGCTTGCTGCCGCGCTGCCCCACCAAAAAGATGACTCCAAGCTCGCCAAGGGCTACCCGGAGCGCGCGAAAGTGCTGCGCGAGTGCGAGGCCAGGCTGGCCGTTGATTCGCCCCTCTTGCGCAAGGCGCGCAACCACACCATGCAGTACTACCTCTCGCTGCCCAACGGCTGGAGCGCTGACAAGAAGTGGCCGGTGCTCGTGGCCGTGGAAGGGGCGGGCTGCAACTTCCGCGGCATGAACGGCGGCTACGGCGGCAAGGGCAACACCAGCTACATCGTGGTCACGCCCTGCAGTTTCTCCAACACCAACTCCCTCGAAGGTCAGGAGGGCAAATACCCCTATGCCAGGGAAGTGCTGGAAGAGTGGAACGGCAAACGCATGGACTTTGACGAGCCCGGCCTGCTGGCCGCGCTGGACGACGTACGCGCTGATTTCAACGGAGAAGAGAAGTTCTACATCACGGGTTTTTCGGGCGGGGGCAACATCACCTGGCACTTCATATTCACCCATCCCGAAAAGCTGGCGGCGGCCGCGCCGGCGAGCGCCAATTTCTCGGGCCTGCGCGCCGAAGCCTCCCAGTCTCCGGCCAAAGAGACGCTGCCCATCAAGGTTCTCCAGGGCGAAGACGACGAGTATCGCAAGCCCGACAGCATCAGCCCCCTGGACCGCCAGTGGGAGTTTGCCAAGTCCATGCTGGAGCAGCACGGCTACAAGAACTGGACCTACGAACTGGTCCCGAAAACGGGGCACTCGCCCTGCAACAAACAGGTGCTGGAGTTCTTCAACGGCCTGCGCGAGAAGAACGCGCCCGCGCCCAAGGGCGACAAGCCAAAGCCCTCCGGCAAGTAGGCTCAGGTCCGGCCCTTCAGGCGGCGCAACTCGGCGGCCACGCGGGCGCTGTTGGCGGCGACGCTCAAATCGCTCAGAACCATGGCCAGGGCGGCAAAGCTCGGCGGCAAGAACACCCCGGCCCACACCAGCGCCCCCGCCGCCAATGGAATTCCCAGCGTGTTGTAGATCAGGCTGAGGAACAGGTTCTGGCGAATGGCGCGCAGTGTGCGGCGGCCAAGCTCCCGCGCCAGCAGCACATCGCTCATCTCGCCGCGCATCAGCACCAGGTCGCCCGTTTCCTTCGCGACATCACTGCCGCCCCCCACCGCCACACCGACGTCCGCCTGCGCCAGGGCCGGCGCGTCGTTGATGCCGTCACCCACGAAGGCCACCAGACCCTGGCGGCGCAGGCTCTGGATGCGCTCGAGCTTCCCCTTCGGTGAGACGCCGCCGTACACTTCGTCGACGCCCACCTCAGAGCCTACGCGCCGCGCCGCCAGGTCGTGGTCGCCGCTGATCAGCACCGTGTGAATCCCTGCCTCGCGCAAAGCACCAATGGATTCACGCGTCCCCGGCCGCACGGCGTCCCGGAACCCGACTACGGCCCTGGCCTCGCCCTCGATGGCCAGCAGGCTGACGCTGTCGCCCAGCGTGCGCAGGCGCTCGACTTCGCGCTCCAGTTCGCCGGGCAGAGCAATCTCCTGCTCCGCCAGCAGAGCCGGGGTGCCAAACACCAGTTCCTCGCCGCCCGAAACAATCACGCCTTTGCCCGCCAGTTCAAAGGCCTTGCCGCCTGCACCGCTCGCCGCGCCATAGCGCCGCGCCAGGGCCTGGCTGAAGGGGTGGCGCGAAACCGCGGCAATCAGGGCCAGGGCCTCCTCGCGGGGCGCTCCCAGCCAGGCGACATCCGTGACTTCCGGGCGCCCCAGCGTGAGCGTTCCGGTTTTGTCAAAAGCAAAGATGCGGGCACGGGCAATCTGCTCCAGGGCGGCGCCGTTCTTGACCAGCAGGCCCCGGCGCAAGGCCGCGCCGCTCCCGATCATGACTGCCGCGGGCGTGGCCAGGCCCAGAGCGCAGGGGCAGGCAATCACAAGCACCGCCATGGTGTGAGTAACGGCGCGCATGGCGGCCGCGGTATCCATGCCCGAAAGCAGCCACCACAGGCCGCCGCTGACCACTGCAACGGCCACGACGGCCGGCACGAAGAGGTTGCTGACGCGATCGGCAAAGCGCTGGATGGGCGCTTTGGCCTGCTGAGCTTCTTCCACCATGCGCGTAATGCGGGCCAGGGCCGTGGTGCCGCCCACGGCCGTTGCCTCCACCTCCAGCCGCCCGTTGGTGGCGAAGGTTCCCGTGCGCACCGCATCGCCGGTCTTGCGCACGACGGGCAGACTCTCCCCCGTGAGCAGGGACTCATCCACGTCGCACTCGCCTGCAATCACGCGCCCATCCACGGCAATGCGCTCGCCGGCCGCCACGACTATGACATCGCCCACCTGCACCTCGGCGGCGGGCAGCTCGCGCCCGTCCTTGAGGCGCGCCTGTTGCGGCGCAAGCTCAAGCAGAGAGCGCAGGGCCCCCAGAGCCTGGCCGCGCGCCCGCGCCTCAATGTACTTGCCGAAGCGGATGAACACGGCAATAAGCGTCGCGGCTTCGTGGAACACGGCCTTCTCGATGCCCTGCGGCAGGGGCCAGTCAAATATCGTCACGAGCAGACCGAAAAACAGCCCCGAGGCCATGCCGATGCTCACCAGCACGTCCATTCCGAGGTTGCCCGCCCTCAATCCGGCCCAAGCTCCGCGGTAGTAGGTCGCGCCCACCGTTAGCTGCAACAGCGCCGCCAGTCCAAGGGTTGCCCAGTCCCACCAGCCTTCGTGCAGGTGTATGAAGTGGCCCGCAATCACCGGAGCACTCAGCACCAAGCCAAGCGCAAACATGCGCAACTCATGGCGCGCGGCTTTGGCCTGCTCGCTTGCCGGGTCACGGCGCCGGGCCTGCTCTTCATCGATGAGGCGATAGCCCGCGCGCTGCACGGCGCCGCCCAGCACTTCGCGGGCCGGCAGCGCCCCTTCAAAGCGCACCTGAACGCTGCCCGTGGCGAAGCTGGCCTCGGCGGCCTGGATGCCGGGCAAAGAGCAGAGCTGCTTCTCCACCGTGCGGGCGCAGTGGGCGCAGGTCATGCCGTCGACTTTGAGCGTTGCGGTGCCCATAGCCGGAGTCTAATACCGTAGTGAACTACGGGTAGAAGCCCCTTGTTCCTCCGGTCAGGACCCTGCCAAACGTAGTAACCAGCGGGCCAATGCCGGTTTGCGGTGCCAAGCGGCCTTGCTAGCCTTGGCCCAACAGCCTCGGAGTCTGCCACGTGCGTAAACTGCTTTCGATTTCCCTGCTTGCCTTGGGCGTCTGCTTGGGCGCTTGCGCTCCTTCGGTCACCCCTGCTCCGACGCCCAAAGCCCCCCCCGAAACCGCCGCCCGTGAGCACGCCGACGGCATCGTGGTGCAGGCCAACGGGAGCGATGCCGAAGCCGCCAAGGCCGCGGCCAAAGCCGAAAAGCTCGAAGCTCTCAAGAAGCTGCTCGAGCGCCTGGGCAAGGCCGAAAACCTCAAGGACGCTTTCAGTATCTCCGAAGAAATCGAGGACCTGGGCAAGGACGTCAAGGCCGAGCTCGATGCCGGCGTGGCGGCCCTGCCGCCCTTGCCGCGGATTGCAGGCCTGCGTGCCCTTTACTCCGCCGCAGGCTATGACGAAGCCGTCAAGGGCCTGCTGGCCATCGTCGTGGCCGAGGGCGCCAACGACACCCGTGTCGCCGCCGCCGAAGTGCTGGGCACCCTGGCCAGCGAGCGCCACGCCGCCCTGCTGCGCGAGGCCGTCAACAAGCAGGTGTTCGAGCCCGAAGTGCGAGTGCAGCTCGCGCTCGCGCTCTGGAACAGCGCGCGCGACATTGAGGCCAAGAAAGTCCTGCGCTCCATGCTGACCTCGGACAACGAGTCCTTCCGCATCGCCGCCGCACTGGCCCTGGGCGAAACCCAGGACTTCACGGACGCCAAGTCCACCCTCGAAATCCTGGCCGGCGAGCCCACGGTGCGCGGGCGCGTGGCCCGGCGCATGCTCGAGTGGGAAAAGGAAATCAAGCGCCTGGAGGCCATCCTTCAGGACAAAACCCCGGGCGCTCCCAAGGTCGAGAAAATCGACACCCGCCTGCTGGACAGCGTCCAGTCCATGATCCAGGAGCGCTACATTTATCCCGATGCCGTCAGCGGGCGCAAACTCATCTATGCCGCGGCAGCGGGCATGCTCGATGGCTTTGATCCCTACACCTGCCTGCTGGAGGACCAGCAGCTGCGCGACGCCGCTGAAATTCAGCGCTTTGCCGTGCCCTCCCTGGGCCTGACCCTGGGCAAGGTTCGCATCCGCCCCACGCGCAAGGAGCGCGTCACCGTCGTGCTCAGCGTTAGCCCCGGCGGCCCCGCTGAACGTGCGGGCATTCGCCCCCTGGACCGCGTGTTCCGCGTCCTGAAGGATGTCTCGATGGAGCGAGTGCTGCAGTTGCGCGCCAATGACCGCAACCTGCCCGATGAAGACAAGTCTTTGCAGGCGCTTCCGCTTGATGAGGCCCTCTCGCGCTTCCGCGGCGCCGTGGGCCAGTCTTGCGCCGTCCAGTTCCGCCGCGAAAAGTGGCTGCTGCCGCGCTGGGTACACCTGACGCACGAAGCCCAGAATATCGAGCCCGTACTGGCCGAAACCCTGCCCGGCGGCATGGGCATGATTCACGTCCATGAACTCAGTGCCAAGGCGCCTGACGCCGTTGCCCAGGCCCTGGCCGAATTCAAGAAGGCCGGCGCCAAGGGCCTGATGCTCGACCTGCGCGGCATCAGCGGCGGCAGCGTTGAGGCTGCCGTGGCCGTAGCTGGCCAGTTCCTCAAGAAGGGTACCCTCGTGACCACGCGCCTGGGCCGCAGCGAGCAACTGGCTCCCAAGGCCGAGTTCAAGACCGCCCATGACTCGCCCGAACTGGCCCTGCCCCTGATCGTGATTACTGACAGCGGCACCGCGGACGCCGCCGAGATTCTCGCCGGCGCCCTCAAGGAGCAGGGCCGGGCCAAAACCGTGGGTCAGAAAACCTTCGGCCGTGCCCTGATGCAGGAACTCATCCCCCTCTCGGCCCAGGAACTGGATGCCGACGAGCGCAAGGCCGGCCTGCTGCTTACCGTGGCGCGCTACTACAGCCCCGTCAGCCAGTTGGCCTACTTTGACCGCGGCGTCGAACCCGACATCACCCTGGCCGAGCGCGACTTCGAGGGCTGGATCTACGACGAACTGGACGTGGCGCGGCGCGGCAACGCCTGGTCAGCCTACGTGGACAAGCTCATGGCCCTCCCGGCCGAGCAACTGGCCGAACTGGCCCAGAGCGACGGCCGCAAGCCCGAGCGTTATGCGGGCATCGAGGCCTTGCACCGGGAACTGAAACTGCACTGCGACCTTGAGACGCTGCGCTTTGCCCTGCGCGAGGAACTGCGCGCGAGGCTGCGCGCCGCGGGCAAGCTCGCCAACCTCACGGACCTGCAGGAAGACGCCGTGTTCACCGGCGCTCTGCGCGAGCTGGCCAAGGCCGCCGGTGTGGATTTGAGCAAAATCCCCGACTATGCGGTGCTGAAGTAGCATCAGGCAAAAGGGAAAAAGAACAGGACGGCGACATCCCACAACAAGTGGCAGACCAGCGCGGGAATGAGGCTCCGCGACGCCAGCGTCAGGACTCCCCAGAACGCGCCCAGCAGCAGCGCTGCCAGAACAATCAGCCCTGAACCCATTCCCGCGTGGGCCAGGGCAAAGCCCATGGCGCCGATGATGACGCCTCGGGCGCGCCCCCACTGGGATGCAATGCCCTGTGTAATCGCGCCGCGCCAGAGCAATTCTTCTCCTGTGACAGCAAGCAGCAAGATGGGCGCGGCTATCCACCAGGGCACGAGGTCTTTCCAGTCAAACACCCGCTGGGCCTCTTGCTCGGCGGCGGGCACCAGCCACGTCAACAGCAGAAATCCTCCCCAACTCGCAAAGTACAGCGGCACCGTGATGGCCAGGCCGGCGGCTAGCTGCTTCATTCCCGGCTTCAGTATCGTTGAAAGGCGGTCACGTGATACCCAGATTGAAATCGGCAGCATGATGGCGTGGTAGATTGCCACAGCGAACCAGACATGATTCAGCCACAGAGTCAGGCCAACCAGGAGCAGGATGCTCAACACCAGCAGGCCAGCCGGCAGTCGCAGGGATGACTCATGGCTTCTCATGACTCTTCACGCGCGGGCTGGATACTCTGCGGTGCAGCCTGTGAAGCGGCCCCAAGGCGGCCCAGCAGAGTCAACATCATAACAATCACCCACAGGCCCACCGCAAATGCGCCTTCTCGAAGCAGCATCACCAGCGGCGTCGCGGCCTGCCGCGCCTGGTTGTTGTCAGGCCTGCCTTGCCATTGAACTTGAAGCGCTCAACGGCGTGGGAACTCTCTGACGGGGGAAGCCGAAAGTGCGCCCAAGCAACCGGTGAGCATCGAAATCACCACGACGGCACCAAGCCCCAGTGTGAAGTTGCCTTCGTGGCGCAGTATCCACATGGGGATGCCTCCGACGACGGATCCCAACAGCAACACCAGGGCGATGGCCTCGCTGCGGCCCATGCTTCGATCCCCGGCAAGGACTTTGACCCAGAACATGCAGACAAGGGGCGTAATCACAGGCAGGGCAAAGAGTCCCAGCCCCGCCGTGAAGACGACCACTATGAAGTAGGCGACCAGCGTGAACGGCGCGGCTACGGCCTGAAAGGCGACCACCTGCCACATCTCGACTCGCCCCTCCAGCAGCAGGGGCTGACTGCAACGGGGACATTGATTGCCGCGCCTGCCCTGCCGGTGCGGGCTGGGGGGCATGGTTTGCACCGGCTTTCCAGGCAGGCGCGGCTGAAGGTGAGAACAGGCGGGCAGGGGGCTGGCATAGGGGATGAGCGATGCGAGGCGGCGGGGGTTGTAATCGGGGTCGATCATGGCTCTCTCCCGTTGGACTTGTCAGACTTTTCTGACACACACAGGCCCAAAAAAGCCCGGCTTTACCTCGCCTTGGGCACGAACTTCGCCACCGTGCGCAACGCCTTGCCCAGGGGACCCGCACCCACGGCCAAGAAGGCGTCGATGAGGTCCTGAAACTCGTCCATGAACTTGGCAAATCGCGCAATGCGCTCAAAGGCGTCGTGCAGGTCCTCGGCCTCGGGGCTGCCCGCGGCGTCGGCAGCGTCCGCGCTCAGCTTGGCGTGATCAGTGATTTCGTGCATCGCGTCCACCACGGGCACTACTTCGCGGCGGCGACGTTCACGGATACAGGCATGAAACCAGGTCCAGGGGTCCTGCTCGCTCTCGTAAAGCACGCGGCGCTCGCCGGGCACATGCACGCGCCGGATGGAGTTCCAGGCCAGCAGGTCCCGGATGCTGGTCGAGCAGTTGCCGTGACTGATCTGGAGGCGCTTGGTGATGGTTTCCATGTCCAGGGGCTGCCGCGACAGATAAAGCAGCGCGTGGATGCGGCCCACAGTGCGGTTGACACCCCAAAGCGCCGAAATCTCACCCCATTGGGCGATGAAGCGGTCCTCGACTTCGGTGAGGGCTTTGGGGGAGGTCTGGGGTCTCTGGCTCATGGCGGGCCCGCGCTTTGTTGTTTGACTTGTCAGTCTTTACTGACAATACCGCAAGGTCAGGCAATGTCAAATTTTTTTTCCCGCCCCCGGCCCCCTCCTTTTCATCCCCTTCCCTCTTTTTCTGTAACATCCGCCCCGAGGTCGCATTAACCCTCCGTGGAAGCGCTCATGGCGCTCGATGTCGAAGCTCTGATTGTGGCCCACCAGGCCGGCGTGTGGCGCTATTTGCGCTACCTCGGCTGTGACCGCGCACAGGCCGACGACCTCACACAGGAGACCTTCCTTCAGGTTCTGCGTCACGGCTTTGAACAGCGCGGCGAGCGCGAGACAGCGGCCTACCTGCGCAAGGTCGCGCGGAACTGTTTTCTGATGAGCGTGCGCCGCACGCGCCACGTTCAAAGTGTCGAGGACCTCGACCTGGCCGACCGGGCCTGGGAAGAGGGCCAGGGCGATGCCGAAGCGGGCGAGGCCAGGCTGCGCGCCCTGCGCCAGTGCCTCCAGGGCGTCCAGGGCCGCGCCCGCCAGGCCCTGGAGCTGCACTACCAGCAGCACAAGCCGGGCGAGGAAATTGCCCGGCAGCTGGGCATGAGCCACGACAACCTGCGCGTGACCCTGCATCGCGTCAGGCAGGCGCTGAAGAAATGCATTGAGGGCAAACTGGGGCCGCCATGAACCGATTCGACGAACGCATGCTGGACCGCGACCTCGAGGAAGCCCTGGGCCACGACGCGCCTGCGGACCTCCGTGAGCGCATTCTCGCCGCCCGGCCCTCGCCCCGCCGGCGCAGCACCCGCATCCGGCCCCTGCCCGCGGGCCGCCGATCCCGTCAGACGGCACTCTTTGCCGCCGCCGCCATTTCCCTGAGCGTCATAGCCGCGCTGGTGGTGCTCTGGAGTTATGTCGCCACGCGTCCGGCCGCGCCCGCGCCCGGGCTGGCGGGCGGCGCCAACGCGCCGGCAAACGTTCAACCCGCTTCTCCGCTACCCGCGCCCGGAGTCCACGCGCCGCAGCCTCAGCCGGAAGCGGAAGCACCTCAGTCGCAACCGTCGCCGCGGCCCCAGGAACCCGAAACCCTGCCGCCTTCTCCGCCGCAGCCCGAGCCCTCTCCGAAACCGGCCCCGCCTGGCGAGCCGCCCAGGTCGCCCGAATCAGAAGTTGAGCGGCCCGCGCCGCTTCCGACACCCCGGGAAACGCAGCCGCCCCCCACCGAAGCTCCCAGGGCCGAGCGCCGGCAAGTGGGCTCAGTCCTCGCCTTGCCCAAGGGGGCCAGACTGCAGGTACGCGACAGCGAGAGCGAAAGCTGGCGCGAGGCCGAGTCCGCTGCGCTCTTTGCCGGAACCTTCCTCAGGATCTCGGCCCCCGCAGATCTGACCCTGGGCGACGCCCTCGTGCGCTTTGAGGGCACGCTGCGCCTTGGCTGGTCCGAGGGAGCCGTCTGTGTCGACTTCATCGAGCGCAAGACCCGGGCCTGGTGTGACAATCTCGGCGGGCGCACACCGCTGCGGCTGGGCCTGCGAGAGCTTTTGGCGCACATGGACGACGGCGTGGCCTGCGTGGAGGCGGGCTCGTCCTCGCTGGAGATTGCCTGCATCGAAGGCAGCGTCCGCGCCGCCGGCGCCGCGCTCGAGGCTGGCCGCTTCGCGACCCTTTCAGCCAAGGGCTTGGCCAAGCCGCGCGACCTGACGGCCGCCGAACGCCAGCCGCGCCTGATTGCCGGCATGGCGCCGCGCCGACTGCTTCGCGAAGAGTTTACGGAAGAGCCCGCGGGAAAACTCTATGGCGGCGCGCTCCAGGACGGGCTTGTGCGCGTGGAAGGGCCCGGCGCACTCCTCGCCTTTGACATCAGCCCCACGCTGATCGCCGTCAAGGGTGCGAAGCTGCGCCTGCGCTATCGCGTGACGGATTGCAGTTCCATCTACGTGCAGTTTCTGGGTGAGGACGTCCGCCGGCAGTTCGGCAGCGAGTTCACCCAGCGCAAGCTGGGCCAGTGGCTCGAGCTCGAGATCCGCCTCGACAGCCTGCCCTACGATGCCGCGGGCGCCGGCGGAGAGAAGATGCCCCCGGGTCTCAAGCTGGGCAAGTTTCAGTGCTACCTGCGCGGCGAAAGGAACTGCACGCTCGAAATCGACTGGCTCGAGGTCGTACGCGAATAGGGACCAGGGGCGCCCGGTTTTCCCTGTAACAATGCCGCAGACTGCGCATTAACCCCGCACACACCCATGGGGGCGTCATGCGCAAGTCCACCTTCGCGGCTTTGCTTTCACTCGTAATCTGGCTCTCCGCCTGTGCGGGCGGCTCGGGCGGCGGCTCGGGCGGCGGCTCGGGCGGCACTACCTCGGGTGCCGGGCCGGCGACGCAGATTGTCGTCACCCAGCAGCCCGGGGGCGCCGTGGCCGCCTCGGCGTTCACCCAGCAGCCGCGCGTCGAGCTGCGCAACGCGGCAGGCCAGCTCGTGACCAGTGACAGCGCCACGCAGGTCACCGTGGCTATCACGGCGGGCAGTGGCGCGGCGGGTGCCGCGCTCTCGGGCACGGCTACAGCGACGGCCGGGGCGGGCGTGGTGCAGTTCGCCGGCCTGAGCATCAACCTGGCCGGCAGCAACTACACGCTGACGTTCACAGCGGCGGGGCTGAGCATTGCCGTTTCGGCTCCGTTCACGGTTTCCAGCGGCGGCGGCGGAGGGCCCATTACGCCCGGCACGCCGCCGGCTTCGGCCGTATATTTCACGGTGAACTCAGGCCAGAACGTGCACGCCATTTCGCGCTGGATTTACGGCATGAACGGCGTGAGCTGGGGCTCGCGCCCGGCCAATCTCACGCTTTCACGCTCGGGCGGCAACCGCCTCACCTGCTACAACTGGGAGAACAACGCCAGCAATGCGGGCACCGACTGGTACAACCAGAACGACTGGTTCCTGGGCCAGCCCACAGACCCTGTGGGCAGCGCAGCCACCAGCCTCATTGACGGCTGCCGCGCCAACAACGCCGCGTCTTTGATTACGGTGCCCATCGTGGGCTACGTGGCGGCCGACCACGGGCACCTGGGCGGGGCATTCCCGCAGGGCGACGTCAACCAGACGAGCAACTATCTGGCCACGCGCTTCAAGCAGAACGTCGCAAAAAAGGGCAGCGCGTTCTCTGCCGCGCCCAGCCTCACGGACAACTTCGTCTTTCAGGACGAGTTCGTGAACTACATCAGGAACAAGTACGCCAGCGCATTCACAGACCCCAACGAGCCGATTTTTGTCTCGCTCGACAACGAGCCCGACCTCTGGGCCGGCACGCACCCGCGCATCCGCGGCGACGCCACCACCGGAGGCAACCCGCCCGGCACGGCGGGCAACGGCACGCCCCTGACCTATGCCGAAATGCTCCAGCGCACGCGCGACTTCGCGGACGCCATCAAAGACGTAGACAACAACGCAATCGTGTTTGGCCCGGTGAACTACGGCTATCTCGGCTACGTCAATCTTCAGAACGCGCCCGACGCCGGCACGTTTGGCGACTTCCACACTTACTACCTCCAGCAGCTGGCCGCGGCCCAGACCACCTACGGCCACCGCCTCGTCGATGTGCTGGACATTCACTGGTACCCCGAGGCTACGGGCGGAGGCGTTCGCATCACTGACGACGGCGCCGGCGCGGCACTGGCGGCCGCGCGCATCCAGGCCCCGCGCTCGCTGTGGGACCCGACCTATACGGAAACGAGCTGGATTGCGCAGTACATGACGACGGGGCCCATCAAGCTGCTGCCCGACCTCAAGCAGAAGATTGCGACGCATTACCCCGGCACGAAGATCGCAATCACGGAGTACTACTACGGCGGCGGCGACCACATCTCGGGCGGCATCGCGCAGGCCGATGTGCTGGGCATCTTCGGGCGCGAAGACGTGTTTGCGGCCACGCTCTGGAAACTGGGCAGCACGCAGCATTCGTACATCTACGGCGGCTTTGAGATGTTCCGCAACTATGACGGCGCAAACGGCAGCTTCGGCGACACCAGCATCAGGGCCGACAACACCAACGTCGCCGATGCCAGTGTCTACGCCAGCGTGGACGCGGCCAACCCAAGCCGTATGGTGCTGGTCTGCATCAACAAGACGGCCAGCGCGCAGACGGCGGGCATTCAGATCACGCACACCGTGCAGTTCACCAAGGCGAAGATCTTCACACTGACCAGCGCGGGCTCGCAACCGGTGCAGCAGCCCGACCAGAACATCACCCTCGTCAATGCCTTTCAGTACAACATGCCCGCCTACAGCGTGACGACCATCGTGCTCGAACCCTGAAGCAAGCCCCATCGGTCACTGCGGCACGGGCGCCGGGACCGCTGCGGGTCAGCCCAGCATCGCGCGGATAACGGCGGCCGCCGCGCCGGGCTTGCCCGCGCGCCTGGCGTTCTTGGCCATCTGCAGGCGCAGTTCCGGCTCGCCCAGCAGCCTGCGCAGCTTGTAGGCAAAGCTGCCCTGGCCGCGCGCTTTGAAGCCTGCGCCGATCTCAGCCAGGTAGTCGGCGTTGCGCTCCTCCTGGCCGGGAATGGGGTTGGGCACGAGCATGGGCAGGCCCGTTGCCAGGCACTCGCTGGAAGAAAGGCCGCCCGACTTCGTCACGGCTAAGTCCGCTGCCGCCATCATCTCGGGTATGTTGTTCACGAAGCCGAACACGCGCAGCTCGCTGCCGCGCGGAACCGTCAGCGCTTCGATGTCCTTCTTGAGCTTCGCGTTCTTACCCGCCACGGCCAGCACCTGCACCGGCGGCTGCTGGATGACAGACTCGACGATCGCGTCCATGTTGCCAAGACCCATGCCCCCGCCCATGCATAGAACAACCGGCGCGTCGTCGCGCAGACCCAGCTTCTCGCGCGCGGCCTTCCGCTGCATCGGTTGCGCAAATGCTTTGACGATGGGAATGCCGGTGACGGCGATCTTGCCTCGCTCCATGCCTTTGTCGGCGAGGACTTCGACCAGTTCCTCGTTGCCGACAAAGAAGCGGTCAAAGCTGGGCTGGGCCCAGAGCACGTGGGCGTCAAAGTCAGTCAGCACGCAGCCGAACCTGAAGCGGCCCCACGGTTCCTTGCGCGAAGTGGCCAGAACCTGCCCGGGCAGGAAGTGCGTGCAGAGCACGACGTCGGGCGCAAACTCCGCGACAAAGCGGCGGAACCTGCGGAACTCGATGCGGTCAAAGGCGCGAATCACGGCGGCCTGCTTCTTCTTCGCTTTGGCGGCGTCGGAGCTGGAATAGATGTAGCCCCAGAGCGCCGGAGCGTTGTCCGCCATCTTGAGCCAGGAGTTCGCGTAGGCCCTGCGATAGATCGGGTCCGTGAACGAAAGAATGTCCACGTTGCGGACTTCGGCCTTGGGGTGCAGCTCGCGCGCGGCCTCCTCAAGGGCGGCAGCGGCGCGGATGTGGCCGGCCCCGGCGTTGGCGGAGATCAGCAGAAGCTTCATGGCGCCCTCAAGCGAGCTGCAGGGTCGAGGCGTAGAGCAGCACGCCGTTGAGGTCGCGGCACTCCAGCGTCAGCTTTCTCTGGGCCACGCGCAACACGCCAAAGCCGTGCTTCACGGCGCAGAACTTGGTCAGCACGCCCGAGTCCGTGTCGTAGAGTCCCGCGCCCCCGCCGCCCAGCACGGCGTAGAGCACGTTGTTCTTCTCCATGACCTGCGTGTTGTGGTCGTGGCCGCAGAGGTAGGCCTGGGCGGCGTAACGCTCGAGCAGGGGCTTTACGTCGCGCACGACATGGGCCTCGGGCCCGTGGCGAGAGTAACTGTAGATGGAATGGTGCCCGATGACGATGCGGGGCCGCCCGCTCATCTGCGTGGCCTGCAGCTGGCTCTCCAGCCAGACCATCTGGTCGCTCCAGCGGTCATAGTGCGGGTCGGTGTCGATGCCCAGAACCGTGAGGCTCACGGCGCTGGCGGGCGCGAAGTCCTGGCGCCAGTAGTGGCCGGGCATCGACCAGTGCGGGTCGGAGGCCGAGTAGTCAATCTGCGCCTGAACATCGCCCAGCCAGTCGTGGTTGCCCAGCACCGCATGCCAGGTGATGTTGCCCAGCTCCGAAGTGTCATAGACCTGCCGGAAATGGGTCTGCCATTTGGTGTCGGCCGTGCCCGTCACGCCGCTGGGATAGAAGTTGTCGCCCAAGAGGAGCCCGGCGTGGAAGCCGCCCAGCTCGCGGCTGGCGTTGTGCATGCCCTCGGCCACCGCGCGCTGCTGCCACTTGCCCGTGCCCCAGTCTCCCAGCACCAGCAGGCGCAGCTCGTCCGTAACGTCGGGGATGGGGCGCCGCTCCGTGGGCGCGGAGTGGCTCTGCGTACGCACGCAGGCCGCCGCGAGCCCCGCCCCGGCCATGGCCGCCAGCGAAACCAGAAAATTCCGGCGCGTCAGTTTCATGGGCCTGTCTCCAGCATCAGGGAAGCTGCCAGTAACGTTCGACGTAATCGGCGTCGTAGCGCAGGGCGCGCGTGTATTCGCCGGTCTGGCGCTGCCAGCCGTCAAGGTCGCCAAAGAGGCCGGCCAGTTGAGACTCATGGGCGCCGACAGCGCGCCGCGCCATGGCCAGCGTCACGCGGTCATAGAGATGCACGTCGCTCTGGGCCTGGGTGCTGGTCTGCACGGAGCCGCGCGTGAGGTGACTGTTCAGGTGGCGCAGGGTGTATTCCCGCTCGTCGTCGGCGAGGTGCTGGCGCACATAGTGCGCGCCCATGAACGACTCCGTGAACACGCGCCGCAGTTCGTCAGCATCCAGCAGGGGCAGGTCATGGGCGTCGGCCGAGAAACCCAGCTCGCCCAGGCGCAGGCGCACGGACTCCTGCACAAAGGCGTAGGGCCGGTCCTCATAGAACAGGAGCCGGGGCAACACGTTGGCGTTCTGGGAGCGCAGCTCGTCGGTGATGCGTTCCATTACCTTCGTGCCGCTCTTGCGCCACTTGTAGTTGCTGACGCCGACCAGGGCCGCCTCGCGCGTCAGCCGATGGTCGATGTGCCAGCCCACGCCCAGGGGCACGAACACCACCGAAGGCTGGGCCTGCTCCATCAGGCGCGAGACATACTCCGCGGCCTGCATCATGGTCTGGGCGTGGTTGGCGTCGCGCTTGAACATGATGCCTGAGAACCGGTGGTAAATCTCCGCGCGAAACGGCGCGTCCAGAAAACCCGCATGCAGCGAATCCGCCCCCAGAATCTCGCACGACTTACGGTCGTCGGCCTGCCGCGACGGGTAGAGGTCGCGCTTGAAGCGCCCGGCATCGGCCGGCCCGGCATGCGAGAACAGCGTCACCACCAGGGCGCGGCGGCCCTCGGCCGTATCCTCAAGAACGCGGCCGGGGCAGGAAAGCGCCACGTCGTCAAGATGAGGCGAGAAGAACAGGCTGTCACACTTCTTCACTTCCGTCAGGTCGGAGATGTGCATGGCCCTATCCTTCCACCAAAGCTGCGCCGGGGCCATAGCCCAGCGTCAGAACCAGCATTTTGCCGCCTCCGTCTGCCTGCCTGCGAGCCCCTACGGCAGCCATCTCCGCGTCGTTGATGACCCACAGTCTGATCTCCGGCGCCGTGCGCCAGTGGCACTGGGCCAGCCGCGCGCGCGATTGAAGCCGCGCGTCAAGGGCTTGCACCAGCCGGGGGACGAGCCTGGCGTCGCTGGCCCAGTGGGTGTAGGTGGAATCGCCCGGCACCAGATTGTCGCTGAGCGGGCAGGGCAGGGAAAGCACGGCTCGGGGCGGCGGCAGAAAGCGCGACTCCAAAGACTCCGCCAGCACATCGGCCACAAATTCGAGAGATGCCGCACCGATTTCTGCCAGGCGCGCCTCGCCCAGTTTCATGCGCTCGGCCTCGAATATGATGGGGGCGCGCTGCAGGTCCCGCGCCACGATGCGCACTTCCTCGCCCTGGGGCGCGAACAGGTCAATCTTCAGGGCCGACTGGCCCACGTCAAATACTGCGCCTGAGTCAAAGCCGTTCTCGGCCAGCCAGGCGCGCCCGCCCATGACCGCGCCCAGGGAGCCCTCGCCAAATTGCAGGCTGAAGGGCGGCTTCAAGGCCGACAGCGAATCGCGAAAGCCGTCCAGAACGGTCAACCCGCCGCAGATGAAGGCGCGGGTAAACCCCTTCAGCGCCAGGGCGCGGCTGTATTCGCCGCGCTGCAGGCGCCCCAGCACCAAAGCGACTTCCGAGGCCACTTCGCGGCCGATTTCGGCCTCCTTGACACCTTCGGCGCGGCGCTTGTGAACGTAGGTCGTGCCGGCGCGGCGCCAGAACTCGATGTCGCTGCCCGGCAGTTCCCAGATTTCGTGGCCCGTCACGCCCGGGGGCCTGGCTCGCGTGATCTGCCATCGCCCCACTTTCATGGCGCCCCCACTCTGGCCACCAGCTCCGCGGCCTTGGCCGCGCCGTCGCGGGCGCGATAGGCCTCCTTGAGGCGCGCGGCCGGGCGCAACTGGGGCGCCTCGGGATCGAGCAGGGCCTGCACCTGCGAAGTCACGGCGCCGACCTCCGGGGCCGCCAGGTCGAACACCACGCCGTTGCGGGCGCGCCGCACAAATTCGGCGTTGATGAACTGGTCGTTGCACTGGGGGCTCACCAGCATGGGCACGCCGGCCCAGAGGGCCTCCATGACCGAATTGGCTCCGCCGTGGGTGATGAACAAGGATGCGCGCTCCAGCAGTCGCAACTGGGGCGCATAGGGCACGGCCAGGCAGTTCTTGGGCAGGCCGCGGGCCCAATCCGTCGCGGCCAGCTCGCCCGCGCTGATAACAAGCTGCACGGGCAGATTTTCGCACGCGCGTGCCAGCTTGCCGAAAATCTCGGGTTGCCAGGAAATCTGGCTGCCGAAGCTCGCGTAAATCAGGGGACGCTCGAAGTCGAGGCGCTTCCAGTCAAAGCGGGGTTCGTCGCCCCGCGCCTGGGGCGGAATGGACGGCCCCACCTGCTGGGTGGCGGGTGCGGGCTCGCCGATTTCGCGCGTGAACTCGGGCGTTGAGAACACCACGTTCAGGGACGGCGAAAGACAATCGCTGACCTTGAAGCGCGGCGAGAGCCCATGGGCCGCGAACAGTTTCAGGCGCGCGGCCTCAAGCTGCCCCAGCGTACGAGTCAGCTCGCAGTCGAAGTTCGCGGGGGCCAGCGGATTGAGAGAGCTGGAAATCCCGGCCCAGGGCCGGCCTTCCAGTTCTGCGGCGATGATCACGCCGTACAGCATGGGGTCCGTGGCGACCACATTGGGACCGAAGTGGCGCAGGGCGTGGCGCAGGGGCTCAATCTGGCCGGGCACGGCATCAATCAGCAGGCCCGCAATCCAGCGGCGCAATGCGGCGCCGTCCCGTACCAGACGGGCCAGGGCCTCACCGCCGGTGATGTGCTCGTGGTCGGGAAGATCAGCACTGACGCGCTCGACCTTGAGGGTCTTGAGCTGTTCAGGCGCACGGGGCAGGCAGAGCCAGCCGACCTCGTGGTCTGCTTCCAGCAGGCGCTGAGCCACCCCCACAAGGGGATTGACGTGGCCCCTTTCTGCCGTGCTTGCCAAGAGAATTCGCGCCATAACTCACCTCGTTGCCCTCATTACCATATTGCGGCAATGAGCGCGACAAGGGCCTGAACAAGCCTTCCACAGGCTGGAAACCCCGGCGCCGCTTGCTATGAAGGCAGGCATACATACCTCGTCCGGCCCGGTGGCGCGTGCCCCAGTGCTGGCAGGGTTCCCCGGAGCACGCGCGCGCAATTCTCAACCAAGGGGCGCGCGGCTGCATTTCCAGGAGATGACATGGGCAAGGTTGTCCACGTGGTCGGCACCGGCACCATCGGCGAGCCGTTGATCGGGATGCTTACCGGCTACCGCAAGGAGCTGGACATCGATGAAATCACCTTCAACAAACGCACGCCCCTGAAGACGGACCGCAGCAAGGTGGTGGACCTGATCCGCCGCGGCGCCAAACTCGCCACGGAACGCGACCAGATCAGCGGCTTTGAGAAGCTCGGTATCAAGGTGAACTTCGAGACCGAGGAAGCCATCAAGCGCGCCACCGTCGTCATTGACTGCACGCCTTCGGGCGCGGGCCTGGCCAACAAGGAGAAGTACTACCTCAAGGCGGCGCAGGCCGGCGGCAAGGGCTACATCGCCCAGGGCAGCGAGTTCGGCTTTGGCAAGATGTACGCGCGCGGCATCAACGACGAGGTGCTCAAGGCAGGCGAAGACAAATTCATCCAGGTGGTGAGCTGCAACACCCACAACCTCTCGGCGCTGATCAAGCTGTTCGGCACCCAGAACAATACGGCGCCCGAGAACCTCGTGAGCGCTGATTTCGTGTGCATGCGGCGCGCCAACGACATCAGCCAGGATGATGACTTCGTTGCCAGCCCGGAAGTGGGCAAGCACAAGGACGAGCAGTTCGGCACGCACCACGCCCGCGACGCCTACTACCTGTACAAGACCAAGGGCTGGGAGCTGAAGGGTCTGTATTCGAGCGCTTTGAAGCTGAACACGCAGTTCATGCACGTGGTGCGCTTCCACCTGAAGGTGAAGAAGGAGACCAGCGTCGAGAAGCTGGTGCAGATCATCAAGGATGACGACCGCCAGGCCCTGACCTTCAAGAAGAGCGCCAACGCGGTCTTCAGCTTCGGGCGCGACCACGGCTTCTTTGGCCGCATCCTGAACCAGACGATCATTCCGCACGAGACCCTGAGCGTGCAGAACGGTACGGACATCTACGGATTCTGCTTCACGAGCCAGGACGGCAACTCCCTGCTGTCGAGCATTGCGGCGGCGCAGTGGTGCATTGATCCGGAGACTTACGAGAAGAAGATCCAGTGTCTCAAGCCCTTCTTCTTTGAAGAGGTCTAGCATCCAGCCAAAGCAGGACTTGGCCTTCTGTCGGAACAAGAACAGCCGCCTGCGCGGCTGTTCCTGCTTTAAGGCAAGGTCCAGGCTCGGGCACGGCACGAAAGGAAATCGCGGGGCGGCTCGGGAAGGGCCGCCCCGCGTTGTTCCGACGGTGCTGGGCATCACCGCCGGACACTTCTGCGCGGCCATCTCGCGACTGCAAGATCGCCGAAATCCGGGCAGAGCGGCTCGGGAAAACCGCCCCGCCTGTATTCGACGGTGCTGGGCATCACCGCCGAGGAATGAGTCGGTGGGGCGACTCGGGAAGGGTCGCCCCACCAGCCAGGCAGTGCTGGGCACCACTGCCTGGCACAAACTTGCTAGTCCTGGCCCCCCTTGCTGACGGAGTTCTGGTCGCCTTCATCCACAGCGCCGAACACCTGCGTCCAGATGTTCCCCCACTTGCCGCTGCCCAGCACTTTCCACATCGGGTGCAGGATGTTGCGGTGGTGGCCCGAACTCTGGCACCAGGAGTTGTGGCTGCTCTGGGCTGTGGGGCCCATGCTGTTCATGTGGATGTTCTCGCCGCCGCCGCCGGAGTAACCCTCGTGCTTCATGCGCTCGCCCGGTGTGGCGCCCTTGGGCTCGCCCTGGATCACGTGGGCGATCTGGCCGCCGTTGTGCTCAACGCAGTAGCGTGAGTGGTGCTTGGCCGCCCAGAACAGCTTGTCGTTGATCTTCAGCGCGCGGCGCTCGAACATGCGCCGGTACTCGTTGGTGATGCGCACCTGATCGCGGCCTTCGGCGTCCGTGTGCCCGTCGCCCGTCGGGAAGGCCTCGTTGTAGGCCATGACCTCGACGTTGTAGGTAAGCAGGGCCTTCACGCCTGCGTCGTCGCCCGCAAAGTTGCGGATGTTCAGCGCCTGGTTGGCGATCATCTTCAGGTAGTTGATATCCACCTCGGCTGTGCTCTTGTGGAACTTCTCCTCCTTGTCGAGTTCGTCCATGCGGGCGTTGATGGCCTTGATGCGCTCTACCCCGGCCTCATAGTCCGGGCTGCTCTGGCCCGTGAAGCTCATGGGGTCGTCCCAGATTTCGCGCACGGCCGCCACGCGGGTGTTCACCTCGGCCTGCACCTGCTCCTGCCGGCCATCAGTGAAGTACGGATAGGGGTAGCGCGCCTCGTCCATGATCAGCTCAAGCGCGTGCTTGCGGCGCTTGTCCAGCTCGACCTTCAGTTCCTTGAGCTTGGCCGAGTCCTTGGTGATCAGGCCCGTGGTCTTCTCCACCCTGGTGAGTTCCTTCACGCGCAGCCCGTCCAGTATCCGGATGGCGGGCGCCACGGCGCGCTCACCCAGGGCCAGCAGTTCCTGGTAGGCGGCCTCGCTGTCGGCGACGCGCTTCTTGTCCCTGCTGCCCAGGCCCCGCTCGAAGCGCTCCAGCACACCGCTGAGCTTGCGCTCGAAGATGAGCTGCTCTTTTTCGTCCGGCGTGATCAGCCGGCCCTCGAATTCCACAAAGCCGCCCTCGGGTACGCGGATGCGACGCTTGCTCGCCAGCAGGATGTCCAGCCCCTGCTTGGTGCTGTTATCCTCGCTGTAGAGCTTGCAGGCGCGTGCCGCGCCTTCGTCGGTCAGGCCTGCGTCCAGCGCGTAAATCACCGTGGCCAGGCGGTTGTTCTTGTCCAGGTCGGGTACGCGATCATAGAGCTGCAGCATCTCGGAGGCCGAGAAGCGATCCCACGTGATCTTCAAGCCCACGGGAATCTCTTCATACTTCCCGTCGCGTTCCTTCATGCGCTTGACGGCCGTGATGAACAGGCGGTCTTTGTCGGCGCCCGTGATGTATGACTTGTCGCCCTTGTAGGTGATTTCCGTGCTGGTCAGCTTCTTGTCCACCGCCGCCTTCACCAGCTTGGCCTGCAGGGCCGCCAGTAGCTCTTTCTCCGAGGCCAGGCCGCGCGGCAGCAGCGGATTGGCGCCCGGCAGGGTGCCGCGATCTTCCTTCTTGATGCCCTTGAGGATGTCCGGCCCCTTGCCTTCCTCCGGCTTCTGCACCGCGGCTTCGGCCTGGGCCTTGTCGCGCGCGGCCTTGATGTCTTCGATCTTGCCCGCGTAGAACGCGCGCTCGTCGGCCTTCAGCCATGCGCCCGCCAGGATACGCTCGACGTCGGCCAGGGCCTCGGCAAAGCGCTTGGCGCTGCGGTGGGCCTCGGCACTGGCCCACAGGCCCGAGATGAAGCCCTCATTCTCGCGGCCTAGGTCCGTGCGCGCGGCCGTCACGCGTTTCTCGATGCCGCGCGACTTGGCCACGTTCTTGGTGTAGGTGTTGGTGGCAAGGAAGCCTTGCAGGTCTTCGAGCTTGCCGATGGCCAGTGCGTAATCGCCGCCCTGGCGCAGGCTTTCCACGGCGGCCAGCTCGGCGTCCACGACGAGGCTGAGTTCGGACTCGAGGTCCTTGAGCAGGCGCCCGCGGATTTCATCGATGCGGGTGCTGACGATGCTGGCCCGCTCCTTGGGGACCTTCTTCGCCACGGCGTCCACGCCGTCGATACGCTCCAGCGTGCTGCCGCCGGAAGTTGCCGCGGCCTCCGCCTCGGCGATCAGGGCCTTTTCGGACTCGGCGAGCTCGGCCTGGCGGGCGGCAACGCGAGTGTCCTGCTTGCGCTCTTCCGGAGCACGGGGAGAGAACACGCCCGAAGCAAAGGCGCCGTAAACCAGCAGCGCCACAAAGAGAAGCGCAAAAGAAGCCACCAGGAACCCGCCTACGGGGAGTTTCTTCGCGGGCACAACATGGGGCTTCTCCTGCGCCAAATTGGGCTCCCCTGCCTCGGCTTGCCGGGGGAGCTTGACGGGCTTGGCCGCAGCGCGGCTTGCACCCGTAACAGCGGCCTTGGCCATGCTCAGTCCCGATACCACCAGGGTGGTATCCCCGATGGTGATGCGGTCGCCGTCTTTGAGCCAGGCGAAGTTGACCTTCTCACCGTTGACGCTGGTGCCGTTGGCGGACATCTGGTCCACCAGCTTCCAGCCATCGACGGAACGTTCGATAGTGAAGTGCTTGCGCGAAGCCGCCTTCTCTTCGGGCAAGGCGATGTCATTGCCCGGCTGGCGGCCCACGGTGATGATGCCGAGATCGGGGCGCGGCGAGAACTCGCTTTGGCCCCGGGGGGATGTGATCTCCAGCTTCATGTGAGGCTCTCCCTGCTGATTGTTAACTCTGTTTACGCCCATGGTTGCGCTGGAATGCCGCTACCTGGCTCAGAGCTGACTTAGGGGGCATTAGGGCAGGTACCGTGCCAATTGAATAATCCGCCGCAGTTTCAGAGCGAAAGACGGACGGTGAAGACGGAAGGGCAGCCGCCCAGCCAGCAGAGCCTTTGCCACCGCCGCGCAGCCAGGCTGGGACTGCCTGGCTATCTGCGCGCCCTGCAATGAGACGCCCTGCTGGAGCCAATATCGAGCATATTTTACACGTATTGGACTAGTCGTAATCATGCCAAATGCGGTCAAGAACCAGCCCATTCTTGTAAACCCTTTGTTCAAGGCGGTTGCCAATCGCACCCGGCCAACGAGATGTGGGTATTTTTTATACGCTAAAAGCCAGGGGCGAGCGCCCTGGTTAAACGAAAGGGGGCAGCCGAAGCTGCCCCCTTTTGCGATGGCTCAAGGACTACTCGCCCGTCTTGATTTCCTCTCTGGGCTTTTCGAGGTACCAGAACGTGCGCACGCGGCGAATCAGGTCGCGGAAGTTCTCGTAACTGTCACCCAGACGTTCGAAGCGGGCGCGGTACACCCAGTCCTCCGTCACGTACTTGGCGTTGTAGAACGCCTTGCCGATCTTGGAGGAGCCGGCGTCACGGTAGCTGGGCAGGTCCTTGGACTTGTCGTCCAGCTTCAGGCCAGCATGGCTGACGCGTCCGCGCAAGCCGCGCACCATGATGTTGAGGTAATTCCAGTCGCGCTCAACGCCCTTGAAGATGAACACGCCCCACATCTCGCTGATGTAGCGGGTGAGGAACCGGGGCGCATCCTTGCCGTCGGCGCGGGTGGCGGGACCGATCTTGTCCGAGAGGCGGGTGAGCACCTCCCACTCCTGCCCATCGGGGCCGGGGCTGGGGTTGCGGTAAACCAGCGGGGGCGGAATGGTCCAGCGGCGGAAGGTCTTGTCGATGCGGCCCAGTTCGTTGTCGGCGGGAGAGGGAGCGTTGTAATCGTCTTCACCCACGCCGGCGATGTCTTTGGGGTTCTTGCCCGCGACAATCTCGTTGCGGGCCTTGTCCACGTAGCGCACCACATCGACCTTACGGACGTCATAGCCCGTCAGGTCTTCCTTGCGCTTCTCCTGGCCGGGCTTGAGCGACATGCCGGGGACGAAGATCCCGACGATCACTTCCTCTTCTTCTTCGACCATCTTGCCCGAGCCGTCGCCGGACAGAACGTTCACCTTGCGCTTCTCGACGATCACTTCACGAACGGGGCCCTCGGCCTTGCCGTTCTTGAACTTCATGTCGATGCTTTCCTTCACGAGCTCGTAGCGGTCCATGCCGTAGGCGCCCTTGAAACCGGCGTCGTCCTGCGGCAGGGGCTCAAACTCGTACATGTACACGTATTCGTACTCGTACTCCTTCAGGTAGAGGATCTGGTCGAACTCGTCGCGCACGATGGCGCCCTGGTCGTCCGTCAGCGGAATGCGGCTGCCGCTCACGGGGTCGCGGTAATCTTCCCAGGCCCCCAGGTAGTCAAACTGCGGAACGGGAAGGCTGCCCTCGCCGGCGGCACCCAGGGGGGCGTAAACATACTCCTCGCCGGGCTTCAGCGCGGCACCTTCGGGCAACGGCGCCACGCGCGCCGTGCTGTACTCGCCGTCGGGGTCGCGCATGAAGTTCTCGGGGCCGACCTTCAGCGGGTTGTAGCTGCGGCCCGTCTGGTACTCGACCAGGTTCAGAATCACTTCGCCGTTGGGGCCGCGGCGGCCCGTGTCCACGCCGCGCTGAATGACCTCAGGGGCGAACAGTTCGTCCTCGCCCACCTTGGTGCCCATTTTGATCTTGGGCAGACCCACCAGGGGGTCGTTGGCCGTGAGCGGGCGGCCCACAATCTGGTCCACATTCTGGTAGCGGGAGAGAATGCCCGCACCCAGGCGCTTCTTCCAGATGTCCCACTCGGCCTGGCTGATGACCTCACCGATCTGGTAGGTGACCAGGAACTTGCGCACGGCGCGGCCGCGCGAATCAATCATCTTCACCGGCTTGCCGGCCACGGCGCCGCCGAACTTCTCTGTCGAGGCGGAAATCGCCTCGGCGCCTTCGTAGCGCGGGTCCGCCGGCTCAACAATCCTGCCGTTGATGCGGTAGGTGTCGTTGGGGCGGCCGGGAATCTTGATACCGGTATCAAAGTCAAAGAGCACTTTGTCGCCGTCCTGATAGAGGCGGTAGTGCGGACCCACGGAGGGCTTGTCCAGCAGCGGGTGGTCCTTGTGGATGATGCCGTAACCCGTGGCCTCGCTTTCGCCCGCGATACGGGCGTTCTGGTAGCCGGGGTCGTTGGGGCGCAGGGCGCGGCCGAAGCGATCCACGCAGTCGCCGAGCTGGTAGCGCCGCTGGGTCACCTTGCCCCACATGGGGTCGCTGGCGTCCTTGACGATGCGCACGCCTTCAGGGGCCGTGCCCTCTTCGCCAAACCAGCCGGCAAAGGTGTTGTCCGACTCGTTGATGCCCACATAGCGCATGATCTCGGTGATCTCGCCCTTGCGCACGTCCGTCGTGCGGTGCGGCAGGCAGCGCGGCCCCGTGAGGTCCGGCGCGCTGAGTTCATGCTTGCGCCCGATCTGGCGCTGGAAATCCGACAGGGGGTGCAGCAGGTTGATACGGCGGTGGTTGCCGCTGGCGTCTTCAACCCACTCGTACAGCATTTCCTTCTCGGCGATCTGCTGCAGCACGTAGGGGTCTGAAATCGCCCCGTAGCGCTTCTTCACCGTGCGCATGGCCTGGTCGGCGGCCGAGCCGGCCTGCTCGTCGGAGTTGCCGCGGGCCTTGGCCGCCTCGATGAACTTCTCGCGCAGCTTGTCCTGCGAGTCGTCCCAGGGGTCCTTCTCGATGTTGCGCGTGTAGGTGAAGACTTCCATGTCGAGGTGAGTCTCGACGGGCACACCCTCACGCCCCACTTCTTCCTTGGCAACGCCGATGGGGCGCGGCTTCTCGTTGCTGCCGATACGGTTCAGGGCGTCGGGCGTGGTGGTCTGCTGGACGCGGGTATTGTCGTTGATGACGCGGAAAAGGATGTACCAGTACTCTTCACGGCGGCCATCGGGATAATCAATCACGATGCGCTTGGGATCGTGCAGGTCGAGCTTGAGCTGCCACTGCGGATTATTGAGGTTGCGCTCGTTCTTCTCGCTGAACGCCTCAAAATCCTCGGAGCCGTAGGGGTCGGGCCCGCCCTGCCACTGGTCCTTCGACGTGTTGCCCTGGCGCGGGTTGTCAGCGCCCTGGTGCTCTTCGCGGCCGCCTTGGCCTTTGAGCTTGGCCATGTTCTCCTCGCCCACCTCCTTGTCGGACTTCTGGGCAAGGCTGAGATTCACCAGCAGCAGCAGTGAAAACGCGGCAATCAGGGCCCGTGAAACATGGCGCATGCAAGACTCCTGCTCAATGACAGCACGGGCATCCCATTGATGCCTGCGGCGGCCATTGCTGTGTACTGCGGGGGTTGAGGAAGTCTAGCCCTAGGGCCATGGGCGTCAAGGTTCGCCCAAGTCACGGTTTGGATGAAACTCGTGACACGCCCGTGACTTGAGCCGCTTTGGCCTGGACTATTCGCCGGGGATGCCTTTGGGTGCCGCACCAATCACGCCTTCCATGGGGCTTGAGGCGTTGGCGTACATGCGCTTGGGAATGCGCCCCGCCAGATAGGCGAGACGGCCGGCCTGAACGCCAAGGCGCATGGCGTGGGCCATGCGCAAGGGGTCTTTGGCGAGTGCAATGCCGGAATTGAGCAACACGCCATCAACGCCCAGTTCCATGGCCAGGGCCACGTCGCTGGCGGTGCCCACGCCGGCATCGACGATGATCGGCACTTTGAAGGGCTCGCGCACGGTTTCGAGGATGATGCGGATATTGTTTGAGTTCAGCACGCCCTGGCCTGAGCCGATGGGGCTGCCCGCGGGCATCACGCTCGCTACGCCGATTTCAGCCAGATGCCGCGCCTGGATCGGGTCGTCGCTGGTGTACACCATCACCGTGAAGCCCTCCTTCACCAGGCGTTCAGCCGCCACCAGCGTGCCGCGCGGCTCGGGCAAAAGCGTCTTGGGGTCGCTGAGGACTTCGAGTTTGACGAGTGTGGTTCCCAGTGCTTCGCGCGACAGATAGGCCGTGCGAATCGCGTCCTCGGCATTAAAGCAGCCCGCGGTATTGGGCAGAATCTTGTAGCGCTTCTCGTCGATAAAGCTGAGCAGGTTCTCGTGCCTGGCGCCGTCGAGCTTTACGCGCCGCACGGCCACGGTCACGCAGTCGCAGCCGCTGGCATCGAGGCAGTCGCGCATCTGTTCAAACGTGGCGTACTTGCCCGTGCCGACAATCAGCCGCGACTTGAACGTGATGCCCTTGACGACCAGCGGTGTATCCAGTGATTCGATGTTCATGGCCGCATTGTGAATGGACCGGCCAGCCTTGTCGACGGGGTGGAATCAGCCCCCGCCCACAAAGGTGACGATTTCCAGTTTGTCGCCGTCAGCCAGCTTCGTTTCGGCGTACTTCGCGCGCGGCACGACCTCCAGGTTGCGCTCGCAGGCGATGCGGTCGCCCTTGAGCGCGAGCAGTTCGACCAGGGCCTTGAGCGTTGTGCCCTCTGGAACTTCGCGCGGCTGGCCGTTGACGGTGATTCGCATGGTTCAGCGTGAAGGCTGCGAGGAAGGACTGAGGCCACCGTATTGGGTGACTTCTTTTTCGTCAAGAAAGCGCACGCTGCCGTCCGCGAACATGACCACGGCGCCCAGCGTGGCCTTGTGGACGGCGCGGCCTCGGCCCACGGCGCGCCCCTCCAGCCGGTCGTGCACGAGCACCCAGAGCCCGGGGTCGTAGCTTGGCGGCATATCCGGCTGGTAGGCAAGCAGGGCCCGGGAAATGGGGCCACGAAGGTCAAACTCTTCAGGCAAAAAGCCCGTCAGTTTCAACTCGTCGAGGCTTGAGGGCCAGCGCAGCCCCCCGCCCAGCCGCTCGCGATAGGCCAGCAACGCATCGGCCAGGGCCTGCATGCGGGCCAGGGATTCCTCTTTGTCAGCTGAACGCAGGGAGGCCCCTTCCTCGTGGATATCCGGGTGGTGCGGCTGGGGGCGGGGCGCACGCAGGTCATGGATGATCCAGGACGCCGTAGCTGCGCCCAGGGCCAGAAATGTGGCCAGGGCAAACAGCGCCAGGAAGCTGGAGCTGCGTGCGGCCTGCTGCGGCTTGGACGGGGGCTCGGCCATGGCCTCAGCATAGGATGATTGGAGCGAAGAGACAGCGGCCTGTGTTGACCCCTGCTGCGGCTTTGCCTAAATAGGTCGCTCCTGACCGGCAAGGACTCGATGGCAGACGCGCCGCCAAAACTGAAAAGCCCGCTGTATCGCGCCTTCATGAAAGGCCTGGCCATTGCGCTGCCGGCCTTCATCACGATTGCCGTCTTTGCCTGGGTCTGGGGCCTGCTGAAGGACAACGTCGTCACGATGATCATCAAGGCCCTCGACGGGCCGACGCCGTTTGCCCCGCGTGAGCTTTCAGCGGGCGAGATGGAAGAGCTCAAGCGCCAGTACAAGGCGGCCATCTTTGACCGCTCCCAGGGCAAGCCGGTTCGCTTTGCCATGGACCTCTTTGAGGAACCCGGCCTCGCCCACGACCCGGCCAAACGCGACGAAGAGCTCGACCGCATCCTGAAACTGATCGACGCCAACGGCCTGGTCCTGCGCCGGCAGCCCGCGCCCCACGAAGAACCGGAACTCTGGCAGGGCCTGACCCCCCTTGGGCGCAAGCGCAGCCTCAACCAGTTTGTGCTCGACGAATGGGGGCTCAGGCGGCCCTATGACCCTGAAACGGGCCGCATCACCGGCTACAGCTGGCTGGAGTACGTCGCGGCATCACTGATTGGCATGGTGTTCGTCGTGATTCTCGGATTTCTGGCCCGCAACTTTTTCGGGCGGCGCCTGTTTGACCTCTTTGAGTGGGTGGCGGGCAAGGCGCCCATCATCAAGAACGTCTACCCCCACGCCAAGCAGCTCGTGGACTTCTTCTTTGCCGAGAAGAAGCCCATCGAGTTCGACAAGGTGGTCGCCGTGGAGTGGCCGCGCGAGCGCCTGTGGAGCATCGGCTTTGTCACGGGCTCGGGCTTGCGCACTTTGCAGGAGCACATGGGCAAGCGCTACGTGACGGTATACTTCCCCAGTTCACCGGCCCCCATGACCGGCTACACCCACTTCGTGCCCGTGGACGAAGTGCTGCAACTGGAAATGACGGTCGAAGAGGCCATGAAGCTGGTGATTTCGGGCGGCGTGCTCTCGCCCCTGACCGAGATGGTCCGGCCGCAGTCCGGCGTGCAGATGGCGCTGGCGCGCAAGGTCGACCAGCAGGTGCGCGAGCGCCACGAAAAGCTCGCCGAGCAGACGGCGCAGATGACCAAGGCAGAGGTCGAGGCCGCGCGCGACAGCAATGACCCGCCGCCGGTTCAATGATTGATGAGCTTCACGTTGTGCGCGATGGGCCCCTTGCCCGTCTGTTCGCACAGAAACTCCACCTCGTCGCCCGCCTTGATGTCGGGGACAAAGTCCGACTTCAGCTTGCTGTAGTGAAGAAAGACCTGGGGCGCACCCTGCCGCGTGATGTAGCCGTAGCCCTTGCGCGGGTCATACCACTTCACTACGCCCCTCGTTCGAATCGTGCTGGTCGCCATGGCCCCATATTGGCTTGCCCGGGCCAAAACGCCAAGCGTCTGCCGCCGGCGTTCATGCCAGTTCTTCGGCCAGTTCCTGGCGGCGGGCCAGATCAGCATAGAGCCCGCCCTTTGCGCGCAGGCTTTCGTCCGTGCCGCGCTCGACCACGCGGCCGCCGTCCAGCACCAGGATTTCGTCGGCATGGGCCACGGTGCTGATGCGCTGGGCAATGATCAGCGTAGTCACGCCCGCCGTCTGCTGCTTGAGCGCGCGCAGGATGCGGTCTTCCGTGCGGGTGTCCACGGCGCTGAGGCAGTCGTCAAGCACCACGATGCGCGGCTGTTTGGCCAGGGCGCGCGCGATGGCCGCGCGCTGCTTCTGACCGCCCGAAAGATTCACGCCGCGCTCGCCCAGCAAGGTGTCGTAGCCCGAGGGCAAGGACTCCACTTCTTCGGCAAAGGCCGCGTTCTTTGCGGCTTCGCGCACCTTCTGTTCGCGCGCGTCGTCGTCGCGCAGGCCCAGGGCAATGTTGTCCTGCACGCTCTCACTGAACAGGAAGCTGTCCTGCGGCACATAGCCGCACTGCTCACGCAGGCAGACCGGGTCGATTTTCTCGATCTCGATGCCGTCGATGAAGATGGCGCCCGAGGTCGGGGCAATCAGGCGCAGCAGCAGGTTGGCGATGCTGCTCTTGCCGCTGCCCACGGGGCCCACGATGGCCAGCGTGCGGCCGGGCGCGAGCTTGAAGCTGACGGAATCGAGGGCAGGGCAAGTTCCTTCCTTATAGACGAGCGAGACCTCGCGAAACTCGATCTCGCCCTTCAGCGCCACGCGCTCGCCGCCGGGCAGCTGCGCTCCGTCGGGCCTTTCGTCCAGAAGCGCGAAGATGCGCTGGAGGCTGGCCGCTCCGCGCACGAACAGCATGGTGACCCAGCCAATGGCGATCATGGGCCAGTAGAGCTGCACGTTGTAAAGCGTGAAGGCCAGGAAGTCGCCGATGGAGAAGCGCGACGCGGCAATCTCGCGCGCGCCGAAGTAGAGAATCACGAGAATGCCCAGCCCGCCGAACACGAAGATGCTGGCGCCGTAGAACGCGCTGTTGCGCGCCTGGGCCAGCTTGTTGCGGTAGTATTTTTCTCCCAGGCGGTCGAGCTCGCGCACCTCGAATTCCTCGCGCGCAAAGGCCTTGACCACGCGCGCGCCCGCGAAATTCTCCTGGGCACGCGCTGAAATCTGTTCGAGGTCTTCCTGCGCCAGCGTCGCGTATTTCCGCACGCGCGGGCTGAAGTAGAGCGTGGCCAGCGCCAGACCCACCAGCGGCAGCAGGGCAAAGCCCGTAAGCGTCGCGTTGAGCGTCAGCATGATGGCCAGCGCCGCCGGCGTCAGCAGCAGGGTGCTCGAGAGATACATGATGGCCGGGCCGATCATCATGCGCACGGCCTCGACGTCGCTGGTCATCAGGCTCATCAGGCCGCCGCTGCGCTTGGCGTCGTAATAGCGGCCCGGCAGGTTCTGGAGGTGTTCGTACATCTCTTTCTTCAGCTCGTACTCCACTTTGCGGCTGAGCCGGATGAGGTAGTAGCGCTTGTAGAACGTTGCCACGGCCAAAGCCGCCGCAAACGCCACTGCTACCCCCAGCGAGGCCTGAATGTACACGGCCACATCAGCCTGCTCTCCCACCAGCGCCCGCACCACGCCCTCGCCCCAGGCCGCAATGCCGCGGTGGACCTCGGCCTCGGGGCTGAGTTCATCAATCACCAGCTTGAAGAACACGGGAATGACCACCTGGCAGGCCGTGCCCAGCAGCGATGACACCACCCCCACCAGCGTCCAGCGGGAGTTTTTGCGGTAGGCATCCAGCACAAAGCGCAGGGTCTTCACCGCCGCAATCTAACAGGCGTTCAAAAAAGTGCACCCCGGGGCCCTTCACGCCGCAACGCAGCCGGTCGCGCTTGCAACATGCATGGCCTGCCCTAAATTGTCTGGTGCGGGGCAAGCGGGGCCCCGCCCTGGAGCGAATCATGGATATCTCACGCCGCAAATTCATCCTGGTGGGTTCCACCTGGGCCGGTGTCACGTTGCTGGCCGCCGCCGGCTGCACGGGCTCCACAGCACCCGGCAACACCGCCTCCAATCAGACCTTGCCGGAAAATCAGGACTCCCAGCCCAAGGCCGAGCCCGCCGTCGCCGCCGCCCGGCGCGGCATGCTGCTGGGGCCCGGCGGCCGCAAGACCGCCTCGGGCATGGAATTCTTCCTGGCCATGATCAACCTCGACCACATCGACCGCTACGTGGCAGGTGAACTCAAGGCCGGCCTCATTCCCATGGCCTTCCGCGGCCACGCCGTGGTGCCGCACCCCGTGGAGCGCAGCCGCGCCGTCATCTTCGAGAAGTGGGGCCCCGGCGCCTGCGAGGTGGATCTCAAGACGCTGCAGTCCCTGCGCACAGTGGCGCCCTCGAAGGCCGACCGCCATTTCTACGGACACGGAGCTTGGTCCCTTGACGGCAACCTGCTTTACGCCGTGGAGAGCGAAGACCGCGCCAAGGGCGCCTACGACGGCTTCATCATCATCCGCGACGCCAAGACCATGGAGGTCAAGGGCGAGTTCCCCACCTTCGGCAAGCTCCCCCACGACTGCCACATCCTCGATCAGGGCAGAACGCTGGCCATCACCAACGGCGGCGGCGCCCTGGGCAGCAAGGACCTCGGCTGCGTTACCTTTGTCGATATCGCCTCGCAGAAGCTGATCGAGAAGGTCACCCTGCCCGAAACCCTCATGGCCGGCCACCTCGCCATCACGGCGCGCTGGCGCAAGGGCGAGCTGGCCATCGGCTCCACGCCGCAGGAGCGCGCGGGCATGAGCCCCGACGACTACAAGAAGCTGCCCGGCGGCCTCTCGCTTCGATCCCATGGCAGGGAACTCATCACACTGGGGGCCCCCCAGGAGGTCACCAGCCGCATGCTCGGCGAGACCCTCAGCCTCGCCATCCACGAAGGACGCGGCATCGTGGGGGCTACCAACCCCGCAGGCAACATCGTCACCTTCTGGGATGTCAAGGAAGGCAAGCACCTCAAGAGCTTTGACTTCAACCTCGCGCGCGGCATCGCCGTGACCCTGGACCAGAAGTATTTCGTGGTGGCTTACGGCAGCGAGACCAGCATCGTGCTCATTGACGCCCAGACGCTGGAGTTGCAGGGGCAGACCAAGCTTTCGCCCACGGGCATCTCCGGCTCCCACGTGGCCATGTACGACATCTGAAAAGCCGCGCCGGCAGGCCAAATGCAGCCGGGGCGCCTTGCGGCGCCCCGGCTGTGTTGCGTTGAATCGTGCGACTGAGCATGCAGCTCAGGCGCGGGCCTTGCGCGAACGCAGGGCCACACCCAGGGCCGCCAGCAGGCCGGCCAGCATCAGCCAGGACTGGCCTTCGCCCGTGCTGCAGCCTTCGTCGTCGTCTTCGGACTTCGGCGAAGTGACGATCAAGTTGAAGGTGCGGCTGAAGGTGTGCGTGCCATCCGTGACCGAAACCAGCATCACCGAAGTGCCGGTCTGGCCAACCACCGGCGTCAGGCGCAGAGTGTAACCGGGAGCACTGCCCGAGACCGCGATGCCCGCGCCTGTGACCAGCACCGCGTTGGCGGAGGTCACGACAGGAGCGGCAAAGCCGGTCACGCCCTGGGGGTCGCTGACGGTTATGGCAATGGCCGGCGAAGTCGAGTTGCCGGGCATGACCACATCGGCAATGGGCGCGATGAAGGGCGCCAGCGTGGTGTCCTGAACCGTCAGCACGAAAGTCTCGCTGGCGGTGCTGCCCAGCGTGTCCGTGACGGTCACGACAATCGTGGCCACGCCCGCGTTGTCCGTGGCTGGTGTCACCGTGACGTCGCGGCTGGAGCCCATGCCGCCGAACACGACGCTCGGCGCGGTGATCAGAATGGCGTTATCCGTGGTGAAGCTGAGCAGCAGCGGGTTGGCGCCGTCCTCCGCATCGCCCACCGTAAACGTGATCGCCCCGGTGTTGCCGTTCATGGCAATCGTGAGGTCAGCAATGGCGGTGATGGTCGGCGGAGTGTTCGCATTGACCGTGACACCGAAGTTCGCCGTGCTCTGCAGCGCCTGGCCGTCGGTGGCCGTGAATACGATCTGCAGCGTGCCGGGTGTCATGCCCGCCGCCGCCGCGATGTCGGCCGTAACGTTGCCGCCGGTGTTGGTCACGTTGGTGACGCTGAGCCCCGCGGGCACCGTGGTTGCCGACACACTGACGGAGCCTGCGGCCGTCAGGTTGTCCGACACCGTGGCCACGGGCACGCCGGTCTGGCTGGCGCCCGCGATAATCGTAATCGGCGTCAAAGCCGTAATCAGCGGCGCCGTGTTGTCCACCTGCACCGAAGAACTCGGCCCGGCAGAGCCGGCGGAGCCCTGCGGGTTGCTGGCGGTACCGGCGGCGAGGCTGATGCTGAAGCTGCCCGTGCCGGTGATGCTGGAAACCGTGACGGTGCGGTTGGTGAGTCCCGTACCGCTGACCGCGACCGACCCGGTCACTCCGCCGATGCCGTTGACCGTGACGTCGCCGGCGGTGAGCGTGATGGCCGTGGCGTTGCTGTAGCTGATGTCAAAGCTCACCGGCCCGCCGGACGTGACGCTCACGCTGGGCACACCGATGACGATGGTCGGAACACTGATGACCGTGAACGTAGTGCTTGGGCCCGCGCCCGGCGCCCCGTTGAGCGCGGCGTCCGTCGCTGTGCCCGCTGCAATCGTGATGCTGAGCGTGCCGTTGCCCGAAATGCCGGAGACGCGCACGGTGCGGCTGGTAAGGCCCGAGCCAAGTACCGAGACACTGCCCGCGGCGCTGCCGGTGTTGTTGAGGGTGATGTCGGCAGTGGAGAGCGTGACAGAGTCCGCGCCGGAGTACGTGACCACGTAATCCGCGGGACCGCTCACGGTAGTGCTGACGCTGGGCGCGCCGATGGAAATGGTGGGCCCGGTCTTGTCAATCGTGTAAATCTCGCCCGTCGTAAACGCGGCGCTCAGGGCATTGCCCAGCGCGTCGGTGATGGCGGGCGTGAAGACCGTCAGGTCAAGGCGGATGGTGCCGTCGCCGCTGCCCGTGGTCACGTTGACCGTGCGGGTCGTGCCCGAGCCGGTCACGCTGGCCACCGCCGCGCCGCTCAGCCCCGTCAGCGTGAGGGTGAAGTTGCCGGCAGCAGGGCCAGTCACGGTCTCGCTGAAGGTCACCGTGTAGTTGACGCTGGATGCGCTGGTCGGGTTGGAGCTGGCGCGCACGACGCTGACCACCGTGGGAGCCGTCTTGTCCACCGTGTAGCTCTCACCTGTGGTGAAGGCCGCGCTGACGGAGTTGCCTACGGCGTCTGAAATCGCGGGGGTAAAGACCGTCAGGTCCAGGCGCAGGCTGCCGTCGCCCGAGCCCGTGCTGATCGTGACGCTGCGCGTTGTGCCCGTACCGGTGACACTCGTGACCGATGCGCCGGTGACGCCCGTGGCGCTGATCGAGAAGTTGCCGACCGCCGCGCCCGTCACGCTCTCGCTGAACGTCACGGTGAAGCTCACCGACGCTGCGTTGGTGGGGTTGGGGTTGGCGCGCACAATGCTTGTCACGGTGGGCGCCGTCTTGTCCACCGTGTACACCTCGCCCGTGTTGAATGTCGTGCCCAGGGTGTTGCCCAGGGCGTCGCTGATGGCCGGCGTAAGCGAGGACAGGTCCAGCCTCAGTGTGCCGTCGCCCGTGCCGGTGTTCACGTTCACGGTGCGGGTCGTGCCCGAGCCGGTCACGCTCGCAACGGAGGCGCCGGAGACGCCGCTGGCCGTGATCGAGAAGTTGCCCGCCGCCACGCCGGTCACGCTCTCGCTGAACGTGACGGTGTAGGCGACGCTGGACGCATTGGTCGGGTTCGTGCTCGCGCGCACGATGCTCAGCACCGTGGGCGCCGTCTTGTCCACCGTGTACACCTCGCCGGATGCAAACGCGGTGCTCAACGTGTTGCCCACGCCGTCGCTGATCGAGGGCGTGAAGCTGGTCAGGTCCAGGCGAATCGTGCCGCTGCCCGTGCCGGTGTTGACCGTGACGGTCCAGGCCGTTCCCGCGCCGGAAACGCTGGACACCGAAGCACCGCTGACACCCGTGACGCTCAGGGTGAAGTTGCCCGTCGCCACGCCGGTCACGCTCTCACTGAACGTGACGTTGAAGGTCACGGAGGCCGCCGCCGTGGGGTTGGCGGCTGCACGCAGGATGCTGTTCACCGTGGGAGCGGTCTTGTCCACCGTGTAGACCTCGCCGCTGTTGAATGCCGCCGCAAGGTTGTTGGCCGCGGCATCGGCAATGGCGGGAGTAAACACCGTGAGGTCGAGGCGGATCGTGCCGCTGCCGCTGCCGGTGTTGACAGTCACCGTGCGCGACGTGCCGCTGCCCGAGACACTCGTAACGGACGCGCCCGCGACGCCCGTGGTCGTCAAGGTGAAGTTGCCGGTCGCCACGCCCGTGACGCTTTCGCTGAAGTTCACGGTGTAGCTGACCGAGGTCGCGTTGGTGGGGCTGGCGCCGCCGCGCGTGATGCTCGTTACGGTCGGGGCCGCCTTGTCGATGGTGTAGACCTCGCCCGAGTTGAAGGTGGCGGCCAGGTTGTTGCCCGCCGTGTCGGGGATGGCCGGGGTCACGGACGAGAGATTGAGCTGGATTGTTCCGCTGCCCGTGCCGGTATTGACGTTGACGGTGCGGGTGCTGCCGCTGCCCGTCACGCTGGAAACCGTGGCGCCGGCAACGCCCGTCGTGGTCAGGTTGAAATTGCCCGTTGCCACACCCGTAACGGTTTCGCTGAACGTCACCGTGAAGCTGACGCTCGCCGCGTTGGTGGGGTTTGCGCCGGCACGCACGATGCTGGTGACCGTGGGGGCCACCTTGTCGATGGTGTAGACCTCACCCGCGACAAAGGCGCTGGCCATTGAGTTGCCCGCGATGTCAACGATGCTGGCGATGCTGTTGATCAGGTCAACGCTCAGGCTGCCTGAGCCCGTGCCGGTGTTGGCCGTGATGCTGTAGCTGGCGCCGGAGCCGCTCAGGGTGCCGACGCTGGCGCCCGTCAACCCGGTCTGGTCGACGGCGAAATTGCCTGCGGCAAGACCCGTGACGCTTTCGCTGAAGGTCACCGTAAACGTGACGCTCGTGGCGTTGGTGGGGTTAGCGCCGGCGCGCACGATGCTGGACACCACAGGCGCCGTCTTGTCGATGGTGTATGACTGGCCCGTGGTGAAGGGCACGTTGGTCAGGCCGGGCGTGACACCCGTGGCGTTGGCCATATCCAGGCGAATCGTTCCGTTGCCAGAACCCGTGTTCACGGTGACGTCGCGCGTGGTGCCGGAACCGGAGACACTCGTAACCGACGCACCGGTGACGCCGGTGACCGAAAGCGTGAAGTTGCTGGTGGAGACACCGGCGACGGAGGCCGCGAAGGTTACGCGGAACACCACGCTGGCCTGGTTAGTGGTCGTGGCAGCGGGCGTCTGGCGGTTGATGGATGAAACGGTCGTAGGCGTCGAGACATACGTGTAACCGGCCGCGAGAGTGCCTTGCAGGCCAATGCCCGCGGGGTTGTTGGCGACGATATCCCTCGCGCCCGCCGTGCCCGCCGGCGACGTGCAAGTAATGGTCGTCGAGTTGACGACGGTGAGGCCCGTGACGCTGGCCCCGCCGATCGTGACGCTGTTGACGCCGGTGAAGAAGTCGCCGGTGATGGTCAGTGCCGTGCCACCGCCCGTCGAGCCTGAAGTCGGCGAGACGCTCTTGACGACGGGGCCCATCTGCAGAGTGCCGGGACCCGTAACACTCAGCGTCCAGGTGCCAGAGGCGCTGTTGGTGGCCGAGGTCAGCACGGCGACGAACTTGCCCGTCACGCTGAAGTTGTAAACTTCGGTGACAGGGTTGCCGGTTACCGTGCCCCAGCTCCAGATGTTGGCAATCGGCGAACTGGGCAGGAAGGCGCCCTGATACACATACAATGCGCCCTGATAGCCCGACGTAGCGTAGGAGAAGCTGTAGTTTCCGGTCGTCGTGACGTTGAACTCAATCGCCTCATAATGACGCGGGCCACCCGCCGACCCATTCATGGGCGAGCCGGGGTGGTTGAATGACGGGTCCGTGGTGGCCAATGTGCCGTTGGTCGATTGAGCCGAAAGCTGCGTCGAGGCAAGCGCGGCAAGGACCAGGAAAATCAGGGCGCAACGCATCAGTTTTCTCCGAAACATCAAGGATGAATGAATCGCACTGAAATGATTCTGTAATGAACGGAGGGGTTATAGAACGGTGACACACAGTCGGGAAGGCAATTTTGCTGCAAGCAGCTACCTCTAGTGCGATATTGCGTACAAACTCCGTCAGTCAGACCGGCGACTGGCAGCTTGCTGCGTAGCGGCGGCAAGCTGCAAAAAGCAGCCGGGGCGCCTTGCGGCGCCCCGGCTGAGTTGCTTTGAATCTTGAGGCTGAGCGTGCAGCTCAGGCGCGGGCCTTGCGCATGCGCAGGGCCACACCCAGGGCCGCCAGCAGGCCGGCCAGCATCAGCCAGGACTGCCCGTTGCCCGTGCTGCAACCGCCGTCGTCACCACCGCCGCCGCCCGAAGAAGACGCCGACACCACGATGCTGAACGTCTGCGTGGCAGCGGGCGTGACGCCGTTGGTCGCCGTGAAGGTGAACGGACCATAG
>JAANMT010000401.1_pt1 | contig 47430 bp, 35 predicted proteins | sample 7279711 | NCBI WGS metagenome assembly JAANMT01 (sample SAMN14094538, study PRJNA606508) | bioreactor metagenome | isolation source: A lab-scale SPAN reactor treating ammonium-rich wastewater day 1 | place: Ireland: Galway | collected 2017-01-16 | reverse complement strand
TCAACCGTCGCGGTTATGGTTACCGCAATTTCAATTCCTTTCGTCTACACGTTTTGGTCGCTTTTGACCCGATTTCCCGTTAAAAACGGGAGAGCCTATAATTGGAAATCATGCGCCGTCCGCTTCGCAATGCGTTGATCCTTGCCTCCATCCTGCTGGCAATCCTCCTGCCGTTCGTCGCCTCCGGTTATTCCGAACTCGAAAAGGCGTCTCGCGCGCCCTCCCCTCTCGAGGCGGCGGGGCATTATCGAGCCGCGGCGCGGCGCATCCCCTGGAGACCGGATCTCTACGAACTTGCCGGTCATTATTTCTATCACGCGGAGGAATACGCGCAGGCGGACGCCGCCTACCAAAAGGCGGAACAACGAGACGCCCTTTCGCCGGAAGGCTGGGTGGCGTGGGGCGATGTCGCCTATTTGAACGGGAACGCGGAACGCGCGTCGGAACTCTGGGAACGGGGACTCGAAGCGCCGAATCCCTCCGCGAAACTGTATTCGCGCCTCGCCGAAATGCACCGGCAAAACGGGGAGTATGCCAAAGCCGCAGACTTCCTTCGACGTTACGTGGAAATCTTTTCAGAGGACGCCCCCGCTCGCTATCGTTTGGGACTCCTGTTGACCCTGTCCGAGCCGAACGAGGCTTTATCTGAACTTTTATACGCTTCGCAACTGGACCCGCAATTTGATCCCGCGACCCAGACTCTCCGCACCGCCTTGAACTTGTCCGCGTTGAGCGAATCGCCTTCGGAGCGGAAGGTCGTCATCGGGCGCGGGCTGGGGCTGATGGAGGAATGGGAACTGGCGCGCGCCGCGTTCGAGGCAGCCGTTCGATTGGACGGGAACAACGCCGAGGCGTGGGCATGGCTCGGGGAGGCGGAGCAGCATACGGCGGAGTCCGAAGCGTTTACCCATCTCGAACGCGCGCTGGATATGAATCCGAATTCGCCCGTCGTGCGCGGCTTGCGCGGGCTGTACTTCCAGCGCGTGGGAAATCATTATCAGGCGGTGATCGAGTTCCAGTCCGCCGCGAAGCTGGAGCCGGAAAATCCCGCGTGGTACGTTTCGATCGGAGAGGAGTTCTCGAAACTCGGCGACCTGATCCTTGCCCTGCAAGCCTATCAACACGCGACGACGGTCGCGCCGGAAGACGCACAGTATTGGCGGCTGCTGGCGAATTTTTGCGCGCAGAATAACGTCAACATTCCAGACGTGGGCATCCCCGCCGCGGAGCAGGCTGTCTCGTTGACGCCGGACGACCCGCTCGCGCTCGACACGCTCGGCTGGACGATGGCGCTGGGCGGCAGGTATTACGAAGCCGAACTGTATCTTTCCAGGGCGCTGGAACGCGACCCGGAACTCGTCTCGGCGCATTTGCATCTGGCGTTGGTGTACATGGAAAAGGACGACCGCGCTTCGATGTACGATCATTTGATCCGGGCGCGCGATCTGGGGAACGAGGAAGCCAAAACGTTGCTGGAACAGTATTTTCCATGAAAACTCCCGCACTGGGCGCAGCGCGAGCGGCTTATCTGATAAAATCCCTCGCATGAAAAAATTCATCCTCCCTTCGACATTGCTCAAGGCAGGTATTCTTTCCTCTTTCGTCTTTGTTCTCGCCTCCTGTCTTCCTCTCTCTCCAACGGAACCCTTCACGGCAGCCAACCCGGGCGAAATCCTGTATCGGGAGAACTTTGCGGATAACACCTCCGGCTGGGACCGCGTGCTGAACGACGGCGGCGTCATGGATTACGACAGCGGCGGGTATCGCATCCTCGTGCGCGGCGCGAAGATGAATTTCTGGTCCACGCCGCCGGGCAACTTCGGCGACGTGCGCGTTGAAGCGGACGTGACCAGGTTGAACGGTCCCCATGCCAACCGCGCCGGCCTGATGTGCCGTTATCGAAACGGGAATTATTATTTCTTCATCATCTCGAACGACGGGTTTTATGCCGTCGGCAAGTTCACTAGCGGACAGGCGATCTTGATCGGGCAGGAGTCCATGGTGCCGAGCGAGGTCGTCGAAACCGATGGCGTAAATCATTTGCGCGCCGACTGCATCGGAAGCGCGCTGACCTTTTTCGTAAACGATACTCTGGTCGCCTCCACGCAGGATGCGGATTTCGCCACCGGCGGCGTGGGCGTGCTGGCGGGTTCGTTCGAGGAACCCGGCGTGGACGTACTGTTCGAGCGTTTTGTGGTGATACAGCCGTAAGGGCAGAGAATTGGAACTTGAACTCTCGTGAAGATTTATCTCGACACCATCGGCTGCCGCCTCAACCAAAGCGAGATCGAAAGCATGGCTCGCCAGTTCCGCGCCGCGGGACATGAGATCGTCGCCTCGGCGGAGTTGGCGGAGATGGCGGTCGTCAACACCTGCGCGGTGACGAACGAAGCGGCGGCGGATTCGCGCGGCGTCCTCCGCCGCATTGCGCGCGCGGGCGTCGGGGAAATCGTCGCCACGGGTTGCTGGGCGACGTTATATCCAAAACAAGCGGGCGATCTGCCGAATGTTTTGCGCGTGGTCACAAACGACCGCAAGGATCATCTCGTTTCAGAAGCGCTCGACCTTCAACCTGCGACGTTCGACATTGAACCGATGGTTCGCGAACCCCTCCCCGGCCTGCATCGCCGCACGCGCGCCTTCATCAAGGTGCAGGACGGATGCGACAATCACTGCACGTTTTGCATCACAACGGTCGCGCGCGGTGAAAGTCGCAGCCGCCCGGTTGCCGATGTGATCCTCGATGTTCGGTCCGCGTTGGATGGCGGCGCAAAGGAGATCGTATTGACGGGCGTTCATCTCGGCTCGTGGGGATATGATCTTTCGACTTCGCTCAAGACAAGTTTTGATTCACACTTGAAAGAACTTATCAAAGCCATTCTTCGTAAAACGGATGCGCCTCGCTTGCGACTCTCTTCACTCGAGCCCTGGGATTTGGACATGGGCTTTTTCTCGCTTTGGACGAACCCCCGCCTCATGCCTCACCTGCACCTGCCTCTGCAATCGGGATGCGAATCCACGCTGAAGCGGATGGCGCGCAAGACCACGCCCGATTCTTTTCGCGCGTTGGTATCGTCCGCGCGCGAGGCGATCCCCGACGTTGCGATCACCACCGACATCATCGCGGGCTTCCCCGGCGAGACGGAGGAGGAGTTTGCCGAGTCGCTCGAGTTCGTAAAAGAAATGAACTTTGCAGGCGGGCACGTCTTCACGTATTCGCCGCGTCCCGGCACCGGGGCGGCAAGGATGAAGGGGCAGGTCGAGCCCGAGGTGAGAAAGAAGCGGAATCGCATCCTGCGCGAGGCGCTCGAAGAGTCCGCGCAGTCCTATCGTCAAAGATTCGTCGGCAGGGAGATGTCCGTGCTGTGGGAATCCACCTCGGAGGTGGGCGAGTGGGGCTGGAAGATGGAGGGATTGACGGGGAATTACCTGCGCGTGAACGCGTTCGCCCCGTCGCCGCGCTGGAACGAGGTGGATCGTGTGCGGATGGAGTCGGTTTTCGACGACAGATTGAAGGGCGTAATCGTAAAAAAAGGATAAGTGTCACTTTGTAGAAAGGGGGCGGGGTTGTAAAATCTTATTGCTCGGCGCGCGCAGCGCCCCGCCGGACAGGCTTTGACACAAGAATTCCACAGATGCGAATATATCCAACATTAATGAAGCGCGATACACCCGCGCTTCATCCCAATAAGGAGAATCCATGACTGCTCAACTCATTGACGGAAAGTTGATCGCCCAGCAGGTGCGCGAGGAGGTCGCCGCGAAGGTGGCGCAACGGATCGCGGCCGGCAAACCCAAACCGACCCTGGCAACCGTGCTGGTCGGCGACCGCGTCGATTCGGCGACCTACGTTTCAGCGAAGCAAAAGGCTTCCGCCGAATTGGGGATGGGCTCCATCAGTCATCATCTGCCCGCCGATATTTCACAGGAAGAACTCGAAAAACTGATCAAGAAACTGAACCGGAGCAAAAAGGTCAACGGCATTCTGGTGCAGTTGCCCCTGCCTTCGCATTTGAACGAGGAGCGCGTCCTGCAACTCATCAGCATCGAGAAGGACGTGGACGGTTTTTCGCCCATCAACATCGGGCGGCTGGCGCAAAAGGGACGCGAGCCGTTGTTCGTTCCCTGCACGCCCTACGGCTGCACCTATCTTCTCGAAAAGGCGGGCGTGCAGATCGAGGGCGCGAACGCGGTGGTGCTGGGGCGCTCGAACATCGTGGGAATGCCCGCGGCGTTGCTGCTGATCGGGAGGAACGCCACGGTCACGGTCTGCCATTCGCGCACGAAGGACCTGCCCGGCGTCGTGCGGCAGGCGGACATCCTGATCGCCGCCATCGGCAAAATGGAAATGGTGCGCGGCGACTGGATCAAGCCCGGCGCGGCGGTCATTGACGTGGGCATCAACTCCAAGCCCGATCCTTCCAAGAAGAGCGGATACCGCCTCGTGGGCGACGTGAATTTCGACGAGGCGAAGGAGGTTGCCGGGTACATTACGCCGGTCCCCGGCGGCGTGGGTCCCATGACGATCGCGATGTTGATGAACAATACCTACCGCGCGGCTGAATTGCAGGATATATAACTCACTTTACGCAAAACGTCCCGAGGGCGGCGCCGCCCTCGGGACGCCGTACGGTGACGGTCCGTGATCGGATCGTATCCGCTGATCGAGGCGGGATGCTCGTTGTAAAGGAAAGGAGGTGACAGGGGAACGGGTTTGCATATTTCAACAGATCAATCGCAACCAATCTTTACCTTCTAAGGAGGAGGAACATAATGAAACGACTTTCCATTCTGATGCTGGCGGTCATGTTGCTGGGGATCGCTCTAACAGCCTGCCAGCCTGCCGGCCCGACCACGATCAAGATCGGCTTGAACGCGGAACTGACCGGCAGTATCCCAGTGGTGGGCGAATCATGCCGGAACGCCGCCGAACTGGCTGTGAAGGAGATCAACGACGCGGGCGGGCTGGAAGTGGGCGGCGAGAAATACATGATCGAACTGCTCGTCGAGGATAACGAGGATAAGGCGGAATCAGCCGCCGCGGCGGCGCAAAAACTGGCGACAGCGAGCGTCCTGGCGATGATCGGTCCCAACGCCAGCCGCAACGCCATCCCGTCCTCGGTGGTCGCGGAAAGCAGCAAGATGGTCATGATCAGCCCGTGGTCCACCAACCCCAAGACCACCATCGTCGAGGAGACGGGCTCGCCCAAGCAGTTCGTCTTCCGCGCCGCGTTCATTGACGACTTCCAGGGCGTCGTGGCGGCGAAGTTCGCCATGGAACAGTTGCAGACCGCCAAACCGGCCGTGCTTTACGACGTGGCGTCGGAATACAACAAAGGCATCGCCGAAGTCTACAAGAAGACCCTCGAAGACAACGGCATCACGGTCGTCGCCTTCGAGACCTACACCACCGGCGACAAGGATTTCTCGTCGCAGTTGACCAACATCAAGAACGCCGAAGCGGATAGTCTCTTCCTGCCCAACTACTACAGCGAGGTCCCGCTGCAGGTGCAGCAGGCGCGCAAGGTCGGCTTCACCGGCGGCATCCTGGGAAGCGATTCCTGGGGCAACCTGGAATTGATCTCCCTGTGCGGCGCGGACTGCGAGGGTCTGTTCTTCACCACGCACTACGCCTCCGACATCGCCACCCCCAAGGCGCAAGCCTTCATCAAGGCATACGAAGCCGCCTACGGCAAGACCCCGGACGACGTCGCGGCTCTCACCTACGATTCCTTCGGGATGCTCTTCCAGGCGATCCAGGCGGCTGGCAGCATTGACCGCCAGGCGGTTCGCGACGCGGTTGCCAGCATCACCCTGTACGAAGGCGTCACCGGCAACATGCAGTTCAAAGGCACGGGCGACCCGGTCAAGAGCGCGGTGATCCTGCAGATCAAGGACGGCAAGTTCACCTACTTCGCGACTGCCAATCCGTAGCGCAAAGCGTTGTTCCATCGGGAGGGCGGCTGTCACAGCCGCCCTCCATCAATGATGAGGCTCCAATGGAATTTTATATTCAACAGACTCTCAACGCGTTGCAGGTGGGCAGCGTCTATGCCCTGATCGCCCTGGGTTATACGATGGTGTATGGGATCCTGACCATGATCAACTTCGCCCACGGCGATATTTTCATGGTCAGCACGTACATTGCGTTCTTTTTCTCGACGATGATACTGGGAGCGCTCGCAGGCTTGAATCCCATCCTGGTGTTTGTCGCCACCCTGCTGGTCGCCATGTTCGGAACCGCCCTCCTGGCTGTGATCATCGAGAGGCTGGCGTACAAACCCCTGCGGACCGCGCCGCGCATTTCGGCGGTGATCACCGCCCTCGGCGTGGGATTGTTCCTCGAGAACTTCATGGTGGCGTTCAAGCCGGTCGGTCCCGCGCCCCGCTTCCTGCCCGCGCTGATCCCGGCCGTCAACTACAACGTCGGCGGCGTGACCGTATCCACGATCCAGATCGTGATCATCCTGGTCTCCGCGCTGGTGATGATCCTGCTGGATGTGATCGTCCGGCGGACGATGGTGGGCATGGCGATGCGCGCCATCTCGTGGGACAAATTCATCGTCCCGCTCATGGGCGTGCCGGTGGACCGCATCATCTCCCTGACCTTTGCGCTGGGCGCCTCCATCGCCGCGGTGGGAGGCACACTCTACGGCATGGCGTACACCATTGACCCGTACATGGGCATCCGCATCGGGTGGTGGGCGTTCATCTCCGCGGTGGTCGGCGGCATCGGCAACATCCGCGGCGCGATGATCGGAGGATTCATCCTCGGGTTTGTCGAAATCTTTACGCCCGTGTTCCTGCCCTCCACCTACAGGGATTTCGTCGCCTTCTCCCTGCTGCTGGTGTTGTTGATCTTCCGCCCGACCGGCATCCTGGGTCGCCCAATGGCGCAGAAGGTGTAAGGAGGAAGCCCCATGAATCGAGCCTTCTGGAATCGCTGGGGTCTCATCCTCACCCTCCTTCTCATCTTTCCACTCACCATCCTGCTGCCGAAGTTCGGGATCATCAATCCCTACATTGACCTGGTGCTGAAATACATCGGCATCAACATCATCCTGACCGTAAGTTTGAATCTGGTCAACGGCTACATGGGCGAGTTCTCCGTAGGTCACGCCGGGTTCATGGCGATCGGCGCGTACGTCGCTTCGCTGCTCACGGTCTGGCTGTTTCCACGCGCGGCGGGTCCGTTTCTCTTCCCGGTGGCGCTGCTTGCCGGGGGGATCGCGGCGGGCATTGCGGGACTGGGCATTGCCTTCCCGTCCTTCCGCACGCGCGGCGACTACCTCGCCATCGTGACCCTGGCGTTCAACATGATCATCAAGAGCGTGCTCGAGAACCTGGATGCAATAGGCGGACCGCGCGGGTTCATGGGCATGGAAAAACTGACCACGCTGTGGTGGGTTTACATCTGGGTCATCATCACGGTCTTTCTGGCGCGAAATTACGTGTTCTCGAACTTCGGGCGCGGCGTGCTTTCCATCCGCGAAGACGAGATCGCTTCCGGGTTGGTGAGCGTCAATACCCGCCAGGTCAAGGTGTTGACCTTCGTCTTTTCCGCATTTCTGGCTGGGATCGCCGGCGGCTTGTTCGCCCACGAACTTCAATTCATCAACCCGCGCTCGTTCACCATCCTGAAGTCCACCGATATGCTCGTCATGGTGTACCTCGGCGGGATCGGCAGCCTGGGCGGTTCCATCCTGGGAGCCACGGTCTTCACTGTCGTCATGGAGGGGCTGCGGACGGTCCTTCAGCAGATCGGGATTTCGCAGGAATGGCGATTGGTGGTCGCCCCGCTCATGCTCATCCTGCTGATGATCTTCCGTCCCTACGGCATCATGGGATTGCGCGAGTTCCGCTTTTTGATCCCGCGTAAGGAACGTCCCGAAGCGCTAAAGGAATTTCGGAAACAGATCCAGGCTTCGAAGGGCGGAGAGGAGGCGCTGCCATGACCCTGCTTCACATCGAACGCCTCTCCCACAACTTCGGCGGTCTGCGCGCCGTGCAGGACTTCAACCTCGAATTGCAGCCCGGCGAACTCGTCGCCATCATCGGGCCCAACGGCGCGGGGAAGACCACCGTCTTCAACCTGATCACGGGCGTGTACGTTCCCACCGAAGGACGCATCCGACTCAACGGCGAGGACCTGATCGGTCACAAGACGCACGAGATCATCAACAGGGGCATCGCCCGCACGTTCCAGACCATTCGGCTCTTCAAGGAACTCTCGGTGCTGGATAACGTCCGCATCGCTCATTATTCGCAGGCGGGCTATTCGCAATGGGATGCGCTGCTGCGCCTGCCGCGTTTCACCGGACAGGAGGATCGCGTCCGAAGGGAAGCGCTGGAACTCCTGGATATTTTCGGGATGGCGGACCTGGCGGAAGCCACGTCGAAGAATCTGCCCTACGGTCAACAGCGGCGGCTCGAGATCGCCCGCGCGCTGGCGACCCGCCCCAGCCTCCTCCTGCTCGACGAGCCGGCCGCCGGGATGAACCCGGCTGAAGTGGAGCGGCTCATGGAAACCATCCTGTGGATCCGACGCGAGTTCAAATTGACGATCCTGTTGATCGAACACCAGATGCGCGTGGTGATGGGCATTGCCGAACGCATCAAGGTCCTGGACTTCGGACAGACCATCGCCGAGGGGACGCCAACAGAGATCCAAAATAACCCCCAAGTGATCGAAGCATATCTGGGCGAGGAGGCGGCATGACATCGAATAATGGAACGCTCCTCTCGATACAAGACCTGCACGTCGCCTACGGAAACATCCTTGCCTTGCAGGGCATTTCCCTGGAGGTGCGCGAAGGCGAGATCGTCACCCTGATCGGCGCCAACGGGGCGGGAAAATCCACGCTCCTGCGCGCCATCTCCGGGATCGTCCCGATTCGCAGCGGGAGGATCGCCTTCCGCGGCTCGGAGCTGAACGCCGTACCTGCGCATCGCATCGTCGAGATGGGGGTGGCTCACGTACCCGAAGGACGCGGCATCTTCGCCAACCTGACCGTCCTCGAAAACCTGAAACTCTCCACCTGGAGCCGCAGGGATCGAAGCGATCTGCAGCGGGATTACCAGCGCGTCTTCGATACCTTCCCGCGCCTGGCGGAAAGACAGAACCAACTGGCGGGGACGCTTTCGGGCGGCGAACAGCAGATGCTCGCCGTTGCGCGCGCATTGATGACGCGCGGTCGTCTCGTCCTGCTGGACGAGCCTTCGATGGGACTGGCGCCCGTGCTGGTACGCGAGATCTTCGATACCGTGCGCGAGATCAACGCCGCCGGGACGACCATCCTGCTGGTGGAGCAGAACGCCAGACAGGCGCTCAAACTGGCGCATCGCGGCTACGTGCTGGAGACCGGGCGCATCACCGGCGCGGGAAACGCAAAGGAATTGCTGGACGACCCGGCCGTCAAAGGCGCGTACCTGGGAGGCTGAACGCAGGATTCGATACCTCGAAACAGGATCAGGCAAAGGCTTGGACTGAGCCGGTCGAAGAAGAAGTCGAAGTGTCCCGCGCGAAGCGGGACCTTTTTATCCAGCCCGCGCATTCGCGTTCGGGACTTAAGAGCGCGGGGAAACGCATCCGTTTCCTGGCTTGGGTGCGTTATACTTGGGCAGGATGTTACCGGAAACCATCGGCAGGTATCAAATCAGGGAGGAATTGGGGCGCGGACCGTCAACGATCGTTTATCGCGCCTTCGACATGGAAGCCAACCGTGAGGTGGCTGTCAAGGTATTGGCGGTCGAACAGGCGCCCGATATCAGCCAGAGGGCGCACTTCAAGCGGGAGCTCAAGATGATCGCCTCGCTCGAACATCCCGCCATCGTGCCGGTTTACGACGTGGGGGAACACAACGGTCAGCCGTATTTCGTCATGCGGTACATGGCGGGCGGCTCGCTTACCCAATTGATCGCCGCGAAAGGGAGGCTCTCGCTCGAAGAGACCGCCCGCATCATTGACCGCATCGCCTCCGCCCTCGACCACGCGCACAAACAGCACATCATCCATCGCGACATCAAGCCGGATAACATCCTCTTCGACCTGGACGGCAACCCGTACATTTCCGATTTCGGGGTCGCCAAACCAGCCGCAACCGGCGACGCTTCGCCCTCCGAGGGACAGGTCGGCACGCCCGGCTACATGAGCCCCGAACAGATGCACCAGGAAACGGTGGACGAGCGGAGCGACGTGTACAGCCTGGGGGTGGTCATCTATCAAATGCTGACCGGCAGGAAAAGGTCGAGGCTCGAATCGAAAACCTCCCCGTTGAGAAGCAGACCCTTTCCCCAGCCAAGCCCGGACATTTTGAGCGAAGTCCCCGAACTGCCGCTCGAAGTGGGCGAGATCCTGAATATCTGCCTGGCGGAAAACAAACGCGACCGTTACGTCTCCACCCTCCATCTTGCGCGCGCGCTCAACAAAGCCGCGTTCGGCGAGGAGAAGGTTTCGACGTTCCTGGACAGATATGGCAACTGGGCGGCGATACGCACGAGTCTGTTCTGGATCGCGGGAAGCGTGGTCCTTCTGCTCGGCTTCTTTTGGATGTTCGCGGGCGGAGGCAATCTCCCATTCCTCTCCCCCGTTCCCACCCCGACGGCAAGCCTGCCCCCGTCCCCGACGGCTGTTCCTCCCACCGGGACCTTTACCGCCATTCCCCCGACAGCCGCCGCGACAATCCCATCCGCCTCCACACCGATACCCACCCCAACCGTCCCCGGCGGCGCGGACATGATCGCTCTCGTTTCCGGGAACGACATCTACCTGATGAACACCGACGGGAGCAACCTTGTCCAGGTGCGCTCGGAGAATTCGCCAAAATCGAACCTGCAATGGATCCCCGGCAACCGGCTGGTGTACATCTCGCGCAACTGCGCCTATCTCCTGGATGCGGAGACGAAACAGACGAAACAACTTTCCTGTTTCAACGCCAATGAACTGCTCGAAGGCTACAGCGTCTCGCCGGACGGAAAACTCGTCGCCATCAGCATCCAGCGCACGTTGAACATCTTCCCGTTCGACGTCGAAATGCTGCAAACCGTCACCACTCGATTCAACCTGCTGGACAAAAGGGAGAACTGCTACTACAACCAGTTCCCGTTCCGCGAGGTGCTGTGGTCGAAGGATGGGACGAGGCTCGCGGCGCACGTCATAGACACCCGTTTCGTAAACTCGGACCAGGTCTTCCTGCTGAGCGTGGACATCGAGAATTGCGCCAACGTGGCATTGTCCCGCCTCGATACCATCCCCGGCGGGCGCATTGCCTTCGACAACGAAAGCACCAAACGCATCGGAAGTTTCGACTGGAACGGAAAGAACCTGTTCCTGCTGAACGATTTGATCCGCAACGACGGCTTCGGCAACCTGTACCTGTACAACAGCGAGACGCGGGAAGTGGTGAAACTCAACCCGATCAACGGCGAGTGTTGCTACCGGGACCCCCACTGGAGCCCGGACGGGAAATACATCGTCTTCGCCTTCCAGCGCTTCGACCGCAGCGACATCTCGCTGTATTACATCCCATTTGCGGACTTGCAGGATGGGGGACCGTTCACGCCAATCAACCTTCCCAACCGCTTCTTCTCCACCCCGCGCGAAAAACCCCAGCCCGTCTTGAGACCGGCTCCGTAATACTTCATCCTTCGCAAACGACTCCCGCCTCGAAAGGGCGGGAGTTTTCGTTAAACGCCTTGAGCAAAAGTCGGAATAGGAGACACCGAAGGCGGAAGGCAGGGTTCAAATCTGCCTTCTGCTTTCTGCTTTACTCGTACCTGAATCTCATCACGCCCACACTGAAGAACACCGCCGTAAACCCGAGCAGGACTCCCGCCTCGGGCAGAATATCCACCAAGCCTTTGCCGCGCAGGACGAGGTCCAACATGCCCTGCATTGCCCAGGTGGTGGGGATGACTTTCACGGCGCTTTGGATCGCGGCGGGGAACAACTCCAGCGGATACCAGCATCCGCCCATGAGCGCCATGACCATGCCGAACATGATGCTCAATCCGCTCGCCTGCCCCTCGGTCTTGACGAACGTGCCAAGCATGGTGCCGAACGCCGCCGCCGCAAGCGCGGAGGCAAGCAATATGACGAATAACGCCAATGGCTCGCGTCCCCAATTGAGTTTCATCACCAGGATTCCAAACCCGACCAGCAATGCCATTTGCAAGAGCGCCATCGCCACCTGACCTGAGATCGTGCCGAGCAAAAACGTCGCTTTGGAGGAGGGGGTGGTCAGTAAACGGCGCAACGTTCCTTGCTGGCGTTCGTAGGCGAACAAAGCGGAAATCCCGAACAACGGAATGAACACCCACGTGATGAGTTGTCCCGCGGACGAATTGGCGCGCGGATCGTATTCAACGGTATCCGGCGTGGAGCCCTCGACGACGGTCACGCGTTCGGGCGCGTCGGCTTGGATGTTCTGCGCCAGTTCCAACGAAGTCTCGAAGTAGGCTTGTTTCTCTGCTTCGGATGCGAAAGGTTGCTTTGCTTCGCGTTGCTCGACCGCGTTCTGCGCGGCGGAGATGGAACTGCTCACGCGGCGGATGGCGGTCAACACGGCGCGCTCGGCGATGGTCGCGTTGAGATTGTTGGGCTGCTGGAGCATTTCCACTTCGGCGGAACCGCTTTGCAGGGATTCGATGTCAATGCCCGATGGAATGATGAACACGGACGAAGCGCGTCGTTCATCGAACTGACTCTGCGCCTCCTCACGCGCCACAACAACCGGGTAAACGGCGGTCGAATTCTCCAATTCTCCAATGATCTGTTCCGAGATTGCCGTCTGCGCCTCGTCCACGACCAGCAAACGGATGCGGCTTTCCTCGTTTCCCGAAGGCGTTCCGCCCGCAAGCAGGAAGGTGAAGACAACGGGCAAAACGATGAAGAACAACAACTCCGACGAACTGGCAAATCGGATGATGGCGTCCTTCCATGCGATGGCGAAGATCTTTTTCATAATTCCACTTTCTCTCCCCTCTCCCAACGGGAGAGGGGCAGGGGGTGAGGGCTTGCGCGTCTCTCCCTCACCCTAGCCCTCTCCCAGGGGGAGAGGGGACAGTCACTTCTGCACCAATCCGCTGCGATTGAAAATCACGACCGCGATCCCGAACAACACCGCTCCCATGATGAGCAGGGCGGTGATGGGTTCGGTCAGGTTCTTCAGCGTGCCGCCGAGGGCGAGCGTGGTGAACCCGTCCAAGCCCCAGGCGTTGGGGGTGATCTTGCTGATCGCCTGCATGATCGGCGGGAACTGTTCGAGGTTGATGAAACTGCCGCCCAGGATGCCGAAGATGAGCATGATGGCGGATCCCGTACTGCCCACCTGGGCGGGCGTGCGCGCCAATGCCGTGATGAGCATCCCCCAGCCCGCCGCGCCGAAGACCGCTGCCAGGATCAAGGCGATCATGCCCAACGGATCGCCCCATTTGACCTGGAAGAACACCGCCGAGGCGAGGATCAAGATCCCAACCTGCGCGACTCCCATGAAGAAGATGCCCAGCACTTTGCCGCCCAGCACCTGTGCGGTTCGTGTGGGCGAGATCATCAGGCGCGGCAGGGTCCCCTGGGCGCGTTCAGCGAGGATGGAGCGTCCGCCATAGGAAACGGTGTACATCAGGAACATCAGCGCCATGCCCGGAGCAAAGTAGGCGAGCAGGTCGAACTCCGTTGCCACCGCGCCCTCTTTATCGGTCTTGAGCGTGATGGCGGTGGATTCGGATTGTTCCACATCCTCGAACAAGGCGCGCGCTTCGCTCTCCGCGTTTTGCGGATTCAACAATCCGCTTTGCATCAAGCCGACGATGGAGGTCATGCCGCTGACGCGTCCCTCCTCGACGCGCGAGACGAACTCGTCCACAATGGCTTTGACGATGCCCGCGCCTGTCGGTCGTGAGGGATTGGCGTACACTTCGATCTGCACGGGTTCAGGCTGGACGTAGTTCGGATCCATCATCGTCCCTTCGGCGGGGATGATGCTTTCGGTGAAGCCTTTTGGGATGATGACGGCGGCTGAGGCTTGGTCACTGTCTATAAGTTGGCGAGCCGCCTCGGGGTCCACTACGTGTGAAGCGGTGGGTTCCATCAACTCAGCCATGTCCTCCGAGTTGAACAAATCTTCGAGCGCGTTCCCCAATTCTGCTTGATCCAAATTGACAATGACGACGGGGATATCCGAGATGCCCGTCGAGCCGCCGCTGAAACGACCCGTGACGAAGCCCATGCCGATGGTGAGGAGAAATGGCGCAAGCAGCATGAAGGTCAGCGCGGCGCGGTCACGGAACATGAGTTTGAGGTCTTTGAGACCGATGAGGAGGAGTTTACGCATGGGAGTCTCTAGTCTCCAGTCGCTAGTCGTTAGTCGTTGGTCGTCAGTCGCGGAGGGCTCTTCCCGTGAGATGCAAAAACACCGCTTCGAGATTCGGTTCGCGGATGTCAATCGAATGGATCTTGATGCCGCGTTCGTTTGCCTTGGTCACAACTGCGGCCAGCACATCCTCCGCCTCGCGCGCTACAACCGAAACTTCATGGTCGGTGGCGATGGCTTCGAGAACGTCAGGCACGCCGTCGAGCGATTTCGCCAGCGCTTCGGGGTCGTCGTTTTCGCCGATGTGCAGGATGAGCGTCTCGGTCTCACCGACCTGCTGCGTGAGTTCCTTTTGCGTGCCGAGCGCAATCAGTTCGCCGTGGTCAATGATGCCGACGCGGTCGGAGAGTTCCTGCGCTTCTTCCATGTAATGGGTGGTGTAAAGCACGGTCATGCCGAGTTTGTTAAGGTCTTTGACCGTGTCGAGGATGGCGCGGCGCGATTGCGGATCAATGCCGACAGTGGGCTCGTCCATGAAGAGCAGGCGCGGTTTGTGGAGCAAACCCACGCCGATGTTGACGCGTCGCTTCATCCCACCCGAATAGGTTTTGACTTTGTTTTTGGCTTTATCCACCAAACCGATCTGCTCCAACACCTCGTCCACGCGGCTGTTGAGGGACTTGCCGCTGAGTCCATACATTTGTCCCCAGAAGATGAGGTTCTCGCGCGCGGTCAAATCCTCATATAACGCGATCTCCTGCGGCACGACCCCGATCACCTGCTTGACTGCCATCGGCTCTTTGGTGATGGAATGCCCGCCGATGGTCGCGTCGCCGGAGGTGGGCGTGTAGAGGGTGGAGAGCATCGAGATGGTGGTGGTCTTGCCTGCGCCGTTAGGACCGAGCAGGCTGAAGATCTCCCCTTCCTTGATATCGAAGGAAATCCCCTTGACGGCGGTGAAATCGCCGTAGTTTTTGGCTAGATTTTGGACTTCGAGTATGGGCGGCATGTGTTTGCTCCTGTGAAAGGACTCTGCATGGATGTACGAAGTGCTGGGCTGTGGGTTTCAGAGGGTAGTTAGTGGAAAGTGGAAAGTGATCAGTTATCGGTGTTCAGCCATCAGCCGTTAGCAAGCGGTGTTACCGGTGTTGTTTTGTCAGTGCGACCAGTTGCGTGGCGACGTTTCGAATCACATCATCCGGCGCGCCGTCCACGGCTTTGGATTGGATGCGGGTGTCTATCTGGTCGTTGACGTAGTCCACGACGACGAACTCCTCGTGAGTCAGGGCAATTTCGGTGGTGAACCAGTCCAGGCGGCAGATGGAAGCGATGCGTCGGGTGATGTCGTGAAGAGGGGAGAGGTCGTATTTGTTCTCCTCGGAGGGTGTGACCATCGAAAAAACATGCGTCAACGGATGCCACCAGCAGGGATAGGTCTCCCCGACCGAATAGAAGACGCGGAACCAGGCGGGGCGTCCCTGAATGGTGCGCGGTGTGACGGTGGCTTGCAACAGATATTTCTGTTCGGGGAATTCCATGCGGGCGCGCAGGATCTGGTCGAGGGAGAACGCGCCGAGGATCACGCCTTCACTGCCTCCGCCGTGCGAGGGTTTGATGACGAATTGATGCCCAAGCGGGCTCAAATCCACATCGCATATCACGGGTTGTTCGAGAAAGGGAGGAAGGAGAATCGTGTACGGGGTATGAATCCCCGCGCTGATCAGTTCGAGGTGCATGGTGGCTTTGTCCTCCGACCATGCCGAAAGTTCGGGCGGATTGATCCGCCTTTTGTTGTATTCCTTTGCCCAGTTGTTGATGGGGAGGAAGCGGTCGTCGCCCTGGGAACGGTCGAGGAGTGTATTGAACGAATGCTCGCCTTTGTATAACGCGTTGATGGATTCGAGCAGGTTATCGGGTGTGATCTGCCAGAAGGCGAGACCCTGTTCGTGACAGGCGCTTTCGACGAAGCGGACGAAGTCAATGTCGTATTCCCAGTACCAGGGCAGGCAGAGATCGAAGCGCATGTTGCAATTGTAAAGGCTTACCCTGACTGGTGCAACCGTATCGAAGGGAGTCGTCAGTCGTCAGTCATTCGTCGTGAGTCGTCGGTCGTCAGTCATTAGTCGTCAGTCGTTGGTCGTCAGTGATCAGTGAACCGTGATCGGTGTGATAAGCGAGGGGATATTGAGATAAGATTCCCTGTTTACCTGTGTACCTATCCACTTGTCCACCCTTCGCTGGTACAATGAACGAACTATCAACGAAAGGATGAACAATGAGTAAAGATAAAGTGCAGGATGGCGTGGTGGTTTCGATGGAGTATACGCTCCATGTGGACGGTGAATTATTGGATAGTTCCGAGGGTCACGGTCCGTTGCAGTTTTTGGCTGGATATGGAAATATCATCCCCGGCCTGGAAAGCGAGATGATGGGAATGAAGGTCGGCGAGAGCAAGGATGTGGTCGTCGCCCCTGCGGATGGATACGGCGAGTTCGACGAAGATGCATACCTGGACGTGCCGCGCGGTCAATTCCCGAAGGATATGAAAATGGAGGAAGGTCTCGAATTGACCGTGCGCGATAATGCGGGCCAGGCGCGCTATGCGCGGGTCGAATCCATCGAAGGCGAGACGGTGCGCCTGAATTTCAATCATCCGCTGGCTGGGGATGAGTTGCATTTCAATGTGAAGGTGATCGCGCTGCGCGAGCCGACGGACGAGGAACTCTCGCATGGGCACGTGCATGAGGGTGGTCATCATCATTAGAAGTGGAAAGTGAGGAGTGAAAAGAAAAAAGTGAGAAGTGAGAAGTGAGAAGTGAGAAGTGAGAAGTGAGAAGTGAAAAGTGAAAAGTTATCGGTAGGGGGAAGAGGTCGAGGATGGGACGAAGGCGATTCGGACGGGAGCAGGCTTGGGTTGAGTCCGAAGCGTATCGAAGTCGAATGAAAAGATGGATGCGTTCGAGGCGCATCCATCTTTTTGTCAATCGGTGGGGGCTGGGAGGGGCTGTCCCTCTCTTTTGGCGGGAGCAAATTCAGGTCTCGCGCCGAGGCGAAGGTGAAGGGCGTAGTAGGCGATGACGGAAAGTCCGCACAAGACGCCGCCGATGAACCAGAGCAGGTCCGGGTTGAAATTGTCCAGGATGTAGCCAGCCGCGCCGGGTCCGATGGTCGAGGGGACCGCCCAGGAGAGTCCGAAGATCGCCATGTAACGCCCGCGCATGGTTTCGGGGGCGAAGTTGGTGGCGATCGCCTGGCTGGTCGGGACGACGATCATTTCGCCGATGGTGATGATGACAATGTTGAGAGCGAACAGAACGTAGGCGGTAACCACGCCGAACAACGCGAACCCGATCATGTAGAAGACCGTGCCGAACGCCATCATCAGGAACGGTGGGCGGCGTTTGATGAGGCGCGAAACCCAGAATTGGAACAGCACGACCGTGATGGCGCTGGTGGTCATCAGGAAGCCGTAACCGCTGGGGCTGACGCCGTGATTGTCGCGCAAATAGACCGAAAGCGAACTGTACATCTGTTGATAGACGACCAGCATCAACATGCCCGCCACCATGAACGCCATGAAGGCAAAATCCTTCAGGACGACGCGATAGCCGATCACGGTCTGCCAGAGCGATTCGCTTGCCGCGTGCGCGTGCGCTTCGGGTTTCGTCTCTGGGATGGCGCGGAAGATGATGGCGGCAACCACGCAACTGATGACGGCGTCAATCACGAACAGGTAGAAGAAGTTGATGTTCGCCACGAATCCGCCGATGGTCGGTCCGATGATCCACGAAAGGTTGCCGACCACGCGCAGGATGCCGAAGCCCTCCTGCCGCTTGTTCTCCGGCAGGATGTCCGCGATCATCGCGTCGTGCGCGGGATGCGCCACGCTCGAAAGCAAACCGACGACCACCATCAGCGGATAGAGGGCATTGAGATCGTTGACCAGACCGAAGGTCAGTGTGCTGAGGGCGCTGAAGACGAGACCGAACAGGATGAGCTGTTTGCGCCCGAACTTGTCGGTCAACGCGCCGCCGACGGTTGATCCGATCAACCCGAACAGCGACGACATCCCGAGCAGGATGCCCGCCTGCGTCATGCCGACGTTGAACTTCTGCGTGATGTACAGCGCAAAGAACGGAAAGAGGAGTGTGCCTCCGATGCGGTCTATGAAACTGACGGCGACCACCACCCAGAACAGGCGCGGAAACTCGTGATGAATATTTTTGAGACGGTCGAACATTCAAGTCCTTTCGTGTGGGGATGCGAATTATAGCACGGATGTTCTGATTTTGCATTAATTTCACTTCACGCAAATCGTCCCGAAGGGCGGTTCCTTCGGCTATGCCTCAGGATAAACCTTCGGGACGGCGGATTATAACGCTTCGTACCGGACCCTAATGCTGTCCCAGCGTCCCCAGCCTCCTCACCCTCCGCTCGATCCGGTAAAAGATCTGCGCGCCGATCCACAGCATCACGAACATAAAGACGATGAGGATGACGATCTCCACTGGGATGGGGAGGAGCGTGGTGGTCTTTAGGAGCAGACCGCGCACGGCATCGAGTCCGTATGTCAATGGGAGCATGAGCGAGATGGGGATCAACCAATACGGCAGCGACTTGACCGGGAAGTTCGTGCCGGAGAATCCCTGCACGAGGAAACTGCCCACGTCCACCAGCGTGTTCGCCTCCCGCATCAAAAGGACGACGCCCGCGAAGGCGAAGCCGAATCCGTACAAGCCGACCAGCATGGGAATGGCGGTCAGGATGGCGGCAATCGTGCTTCCCGTCGGTTTGAAGCCGAACAGCGTCCCCGCGATGAGGAGCATGACGATGGACGTGATCGTGGTGGTCAACATGCTGGTCAAAGTCCGACCGACGAGGATGAGTAAACGCGAGATGGGCGCCAGCCAGTTGGATTCGAGCACGCCCGAATCCATGTCGTTTTTGAGGGCGTAGCCCATGCCCCAGAACACGGTGAGAATGAAGTTGGTCAACACGGTTCCCAGCAGAATATAAGACATGTAATCGCCGCTCCCGGTGTATGCCGCGAAGCCCAGGGCTTGCCCGCCTGTGCTGAAGGCTTTACCCATGAAGTAGACCGGCGTGATCCAGATGATGGGCTGGAAGATGTTGGATACCGCGTTCAACGGGTAACGCCAGAAGACCTTCCAGTCCTTGCGGGCGATGACGTACAAAACCCGAAATTGTGTCTTGAGGCTGGGTTGAGAGAGGGTGGCGAGTTGCATAAAGTTAGCCTCCGTCATTGCGAGCCGAAGGCGAAGCAATCTCCCAGTCAAGGTGGAGATTGCTTCGTCGCCCTACGGGCTCCTCGCAATGACATTTGGTTAGTATTGTCCGATCGCGCCGGTCTTGCGGGCGCGGCGTTCCATCCAGAGAAATGTAAAGTAACCAACGACGAGCCAGAAGACTCCAAATAAAAGTAAGGGGATCAGATCGGGCAGCAACTCGGCGATCCCTGCGTTCGAGAACGCCGCAGCGCGCATCCCGTGGATCAAATAGGTTTGCGGAAGCCACTTCGCAAAGGACTGCATCCATGCGGGCAGGATGGCGACCGGGAAGGTGATCCCGCAGAAGATCATCACCAATCCGCGGACGAGAAATACGAACGCGTTGGCTTCCTTGACGGTGATGACCAGACTCGCAAACGCGAAGCCCAATCCGTAAACGGCGGGGATCGCGGCAAGCATCATCAGCGCCAGCATCCACACACTGCCGTTCAAGCGGACGCCAAACAACAACCCGAATTCCAAAGCCGTGACGCCGATGAACATCGCCATCGAAACGATCTGCGGACCCGTATGACCGAGCAAATAGGAAAACCTCCAGGTGGGCGAAAGCCAGTTCGATTCGAGCGTGCCGCGCATCTGTTCGTCGCGCAACGAGAAGCCCACGTCCCAAAGCACGATGTTTTGCCACATCCAGACGGTCGTGCCGACGATGATGTAACCGATGTAATCGGTCGCGCCGGTGGTCTGGATAAAGACGTTCAAACCGCTTCCATCGGGACCTGACAGCGCGCGCGCCGTCAGGATATACATCATCGGGAAGATCAGGGGCCAGATGAACAGCGCGATGATCCAACTGGGATAGCGCGTGAAGATCGTCCATTCGCGGCGGACGACGGCGAAAAACGCGCGCACATCCGATGGAATGCCCGGTCGTCCAAGCGGGCGGGGAACAAGGGAGGTTTCCATGTCCGCTCCTAATCCCTCAGCGCCTTGCCCGTCAGGTGGATGAACACATCCTCCAGCGTCGGCTTGACGATGTTCATGTTGACGAGCCGCGTCCCGTTCTGGCTGATGTTCTCGACGATCTTCGGCAGCAATGTCCGGCTGTTCGTCGCCTGCATGTTCACTTCCCAAAGATCCGCCTCCGCCTGCCGGCGGACGACCAGATTTTCCACTTCTGATAATGAACGCAGTTTCTCGCCGATATACTCCTGCCATCCACTGACCTCCAGGCGGACGATTTCCTTTTGATTGATGCGGCGTTTGAGTCCTTCGGGGGTATCCAGCGCGATGACCTTGCCCGCGTCGATAATGCCGATGCGGTCCGAGAGTTGGTCCGCCTCCTCCATGTAGTGAGTCGTCAGCAGGATGGTGTGCCCCTCCTGCTTGAGTTGCGCGATCAGTTCCCTCAGGTTGCGGGCAGCCTGGGGGTCGAGTCCGAGCGTGGGTTCGTCCAGTAAAAGGATGGGGGGGCGGGCAAGCAGGGCTTTGGCGATGGCGACGCGTTGGCGCATCCCGGTCGAATATTTCTCCACGAGTTCGTTGGCGCGGTCTTTGAGTTCCATGCGCTCGATCAGTTCATCCACGCGCTTCTTCGCCGCCGCCGCGGGGATGTGATGCAGCGCCGCGAAATATTCAAGGTTCTCGCGCCCGGTCAACTTCCAGTAGATGCTCCGTTCGCCAGCCAGCACCGTGCCGAGACTGCGCCGAACTTCGTTCGCCTGCTTCACAATGTCATAGCCGTTGACGTGCGCCGTTCCGCTCGTGGGCTCGAGCAGGGTACACAACATGCGGATCGTGGTGGACTTGCCCGCGCCGTTTGGACCGAGCAAACCGAAGATCTCGCCGCGCTGGATCTGGATGTCAACGCCGTTGACGGCAGTGAACATGGCTCTGGGTTCCTTCTTCCAGAACTGCCAGCGCTTCTTTTTTCCCTCACCCCTGCGCCCCTCTCCCTCAGGGAGAGGGGATGGGGGTGAGGGATTCTTATCACCCGTCCCCGGGCGGGCAGGGAACTTCTTGACAAGTTGGTGGGCTTCCACAGCAAATTGGGACATGGAAATGCTCCTTTTAAAGCAGATTTCAAGAAACAGGAAGCAACATTGAATATATTTACTTTTTTGCTGCTTATTTTTCCACATACTACAACTTTTGTTTATTATTGTCAATACCCCTGTTTGGAATTTTAATGTCAACCTGAAGAATTTCAATAAAAAATCCCGCTTCGGGGCGGGATCATCATGGGGCTTCGTTCAGAATTCGGTCTCAATCGTGCGGGGGCCATGGGATTTCGACCGGTCCGCCGTAGCCGTGCTTTTCCTGCACGAACACCCTCCCATGCGAAGGCGACGCGCATCCTGGCTCGTCGTTTTTGACGACGATGGCTGGGAAGTTCGTGCCGAGCGTCTCGAAGATGATCTCCCCCGCTTCGCATCGCCAGACCTCGATGATGTACTGGTGCATGAACTCGTCTTCATATTTGCCCGGGCTGATGGGAACCGCCTCCCACGTGACCTCGATACTGTTCCCGTTTCGAGTGGCTTTTGCCCAGCTCGGACCGGGGTAATACGGCGAGACGGGCAGTTTCAAACCAGGGTAGACGATGGGGAGCGCGTTCGGGTCTCCCTGGATTTCGAGAAAATTCGCATTGACCCAGCAATTGTTATCCCGGTTATTCTCGCCCTTGTTTGCAACCCAGACCCAGTTGTTCGCGTCCGTGCGCCCGACCAGTTTGATGTTGGCGGTCTGGTTGAAGGCAAACAGGTAAAGATATTCCGCTCCCGGACCGTATCGGCAACTGAGTTTGTCCGCGGTCACCCTGGCTTTCAAACTCTCGACGGTTGGAATGGGAGTCGGGGTCGGCGTTTCCGTGGGCGCGGAGGTGAGGGTAACGGTCAATGTGGGGATGGGAGTGAAGGTCGCAGGGATGGGCGTGGAGGTGTCGGCAGGGAGAACGCCTGTTGAGGCCGAAACAGGTTCGGGCGCGTCAGAGGCGGGCGTCCCTCCCGGAGCCCCCAGATTGCAGGCAAGCGTCGCCAACATCAGGACGATGGGAAGGATATATTTTTGGTTCTTCATGGCTTGATTGTACTCAAATCCAAAAAATAGTTCACCCCGGCCTGAGGGGGGCAGGTCGGGGTGAACCGCCCATAGTTTAGCACGGTGATTGGAATTTTGCAACTTAAAAAATCGGGATCTTTCGAGGTTACAACGGAGGCAATTCGATCCCAAACCCGCTCAGGGACGCCGTGTCGTGCGGCTTCCGCCCTGGAGATCCGGCGAAGCCCAATGCCGGGGGATTCAACGGCGTCGGCGGGAGTTGATGCTTTTGAAATGTGATTGTTCCTTTTCCTGATTGATAATTCCCATAATCGAGGGTAAGATTAATCGGCGCATGATTCGCACGGAGAAACGACGTGGAAATCAACGAAAAGTTCTGTCCCGTCTGCAAGAATAAGAATGACCGCAACGCCATCATCTGTATTTATTGCGGCGCGTTTCTGGCGCAGCATCCTTCGGATTCGACGGCGACAGCCAAGGACGGCAACGACCCGATGGCGGCTTCGGTGGTTCTGTTGAAACCGCCGGTTGACGACCCGTTGATACCGGAGGACGGCATCGCCATTTACGCCGCCGGCACCTCCCAGCCGGTATACCTGCGCTTTGACAAGGAGTTGATCTTTGGACGCAAGGCGGACGACATCCCCGACGACAACCTCCTCGATCTTACGAAGCTGGGGGGCTATCAGATGGGGTTATCGAGGCGGCACGCGATGATCCGCAGGGTGGAGGACGGGTACGAGATCATGGACCTTTCCAGCACGAACGGCTCCTGGCTTAACGACGAGCGGCTCGTACCAAACAAGCCTTATCGGCTGGCAAGCGGATCGCAATTGCGCTTTGGGCGAATGCGGCTTCTCATCCTGTATCACCCCGTTCCCAAAAGCAGGAAAATGGAATAACCCGTCCGGGTTATCAACAGACCATGAACATGAACGATTTCGGCAATTCGCTGGACGATAAGCTCCGCGACGCGGCTGAGTTTCTCCGAAAGGGGCAAAAGAAGGAGGCGCGCAGGGCGTTGCGGGAAGCGCTTGCCATGGATCGCGGCAGCCTGACGGCATGGGAACTTCTCTGGCGCGCGGCGTACAACGAAAAGGAGGAACTCTATTGCCTGAACCGCATCCTTGAAATCAACCCGGACCACGCAGCCGCCAGGCGGCGCTTCGAGGCGATCCGTTCCGGCGGTTCTCCCAGGCGGTCTGCCTCGCGCCGGAAGAGGCAGGAGGCGCTCGGTCTGTTGTTGTTTCTCGGCTCCGTGATCACCGTTCTATGTGTGGGCATTACCGCCTTTGCCCTGCTGCGCGGCGGTTACATCTCCCTGCCTGTTACGTCCGACCTGACCGCGACCGCCATCGCGCAGAAGAACGCCAGTTGCCAGGCGCTGATTGACAGGGCGATCCAGGCTTCCGGTAATTATTGCGGGGAAACGGATTCGAACAACGTATGCTATGGCAACACGACGATCAAGGCGGAACTGGCGCCGGATGCGAGCCGGCGTTTTTCGGAGCGCGGCGACATCATAACGGTGAACGAACTACGCCGCCTTACCGCCTCGCCGCTCGACCTGGACAACGATGAATGGGGCATCGCGGTCTTCAAGATCATCGCGAACCTGCCCCGTTCCCTGCCCGGTGAGACCGTCACGATGGTGGTGTTCGGCAACGCCACCCTCGATAATCAAAGCGGGGGAAGCGAAAATTTGGAGTCGTTCTATTTTTCCAGCGAACTCGGACAGATCGTTTGCGAGAAGGTCCCGTTCGACGGTTTGATGGTCACTTCGCCGGATGGAGGCGGGGTCCGCTTTACCATCAACGGGGCGGAACTGACCCTGATGGGCGACGCCAGCATCAAGGCGCTCCGCAACGGTCAGATGGAAGTGAGCGTCTACAAAGGGTCAGCGCGGATCGTTTCGAACGGCGAGGAGCAGTATATCGGCGCGGGGCAAAAGTCCAGCGTTCAATTGGGAGGCGAGGGGGGCACCCAGTCCATTAGCGCGCCCTCGAAGCCCGAACCGCTCACCCAGGAAGAAATGGACATGTCCTGCACGATGACGGGACAATTCTGTTCGCAAAGCGAGATCACCCCGGTTTCCGAGCAGGAAGCCAGGCAGCAGATCCAGAGCCAGGTCACCTCCACCCCGACCATCACCGTCACGCCGTCGTCCACCGTCCCCCCGACCAACACGCTCCTCGTGCTTCCTCCCTCCACCCCTTCGCCGAGGGTAACGCGCACTCCGACGCGAACGCCGTCTCGCACCCCGATAAGGACGCTTACCCGCACCAACACGCCCACGATCACTCGTACGCCCACGATCACCCTCACACCTACGATCACACGCACACCTACGATCACCAATACTCCATCCCGGACGATCACACCCACGCGGACAAATACACCCACTGCGACCCATACTCCCACACCAAGCAATACACCCACCGCGACCGCAACTTTCACGCCGACCGCAACCTTCACGCCGACCGCGACCTTCACGCCGACCGCGACCTTCACGCCCACGGCGACATTCACCGATACCCCGACCCCGACAAACACCCCGACGGGACCTGGCAACCCGATCTGTACGAATGTAACGCTCAGTCCCATTACGAACCCGAACACCAATGAACTCGGCATGGACATCACAAACAACAGCGGAGGCGCCATCATCATTAGCAGGCTCTTTGCCTACTGGGTGGAACAACCGGCCTCTCAAAAACTCGACAGGATTTTGTTTGACGGTTTCCAGATATGGAACACTTCGGATGTCAATTCCCCGAGTGACATTCCCAATGAAGGCAACTGGATCGGCGGCGCCAACCGTACGATCCCGAATACCGAGACGCATAATTTTATACTTCGTTTCCTGAACGATTTGCAGGCGACAGGTTACGAGGTGCACATCGTTTTTGATATCGGCTGTCAGGTGGTCGGGACAAAGTGACCATCCTCTAACTGTTTTTTATGACAACCCCCGCGCGTCCGCCCCTGACCACGCTTGCGCCCGGCTCCTCCTTCCGCAAATACGCGTTGCTCGAACAGATCGGCGTCGGCGGGCAGGGAGTGGTATGGTCGGCGCTCGACCAGGCTCAGAACCGCGTTTGCGCGATCAAGTTCAATGAGATCGAGGATACCGAAGCGGCGCGGGCGGAGGATATCCGGGACGAGAACCAGTTGAAAAAACTGGTCCAACTTCATCACGCCCACATCCTTCCGCTTTACGAATACGGCTTCGAGGGGACGATGCGCTTCACGGTCAGCCCCTATGTCCCCGGCGGAACGTTGACCCAAAAGATCAAGATGGCGTCCCTGTCCGTCGAGGAGGTGTTGCGCTATGGCGCGGAGGTCGCATCCGCCCTGGATTATCTTCACGGTCAGGGGGTGATCCACCGCGACCTCAAATCGTCGAACATCCTGCTGGACCTCGCCAGCCACACCTACCTCGCCGATTTCGGCCTGGCGCGCATCCTTTCCACCTCCACGCTGGCTTTCCATACCGGTCACGGCACGCCCCCCTACGCCCCGCCGGAACAAAACCGGATGAAGGCGATCACGTCGAGGTCGGACATATTCAGTTTCGGCATCCTGTTGTATGAGATGTTCACCGGGCAACTGCCCTGGAACGGAAAGAAACAACTGGGGATGGAGCAGCTGCATTCCGACGAGGAACTTCCCGACCCGCGCGAGATCAAGCCCGAACTTCCCCCATTATTGACGGAGGTTCTGCGCCGCGTCACCTCCGCAGACCCGGAACGGCGCCCGCCCTCGGCTGGGGAAATCATGAAGGCGCTTCACTACATCTTCAAGATTCCGTACGTCCCCGTGCGCGACCAAAAGGAACGCGACGAACTGGCCGCGCGCCGCATGGACGTTGATGAATTGCTCAGGCAGGGACTGGCTCAATGGGAATCCACGAAGGGCATGTACGGCCTGGGTCTGACCCGCTTTGCCCTGGTTGACCTGGAACGGGACAGGATCAACTCGAACGTTTTCCACCGCTTCCTCCTGTCTCAGGCGCTGATCTATGGACACAACGACGATCACTGGTGGTCTGCGGTGGGCGACGCGCGCGAAAGGCTCCTGGTCGCCTCCATCCTGCTCGGCAGCGGAAATGAAACCGTCGCGGCGCGCGTCGTGGAACGCCTGGTTCGCGACGCGGAGATCCGTTCGTCCTCGAAAGGACTGCCCAAAGGCATCGCCACATCCCTGCTGGAGATCGGCACCGGCGCAAACGACGAAACCCTCCGCAAGCGGATCTTCGACGGACTCCGCGCCCTTTCGCGATCCGGGCGCAACTGGGACGATACATTTCCCGCACCGCACCTGGTTCAACGACTTGGGGAATTGGCGCTCGAAGATTCGGACGCCGGCGACGCAGCGGCGGAACTGATCGGGCATTTGCGCCTTGCGCCTGCCGTCCAGATCGTCACGAATCATCACGCCGAGGACAGAAAGATCGCCGCCTTGCTGCTGATTCAAAGGGCGGCCGGGAGTCTTCCCGCCCTTGTGCCGGGAGGAGTCCGCTTTCGATTATTGGTGGAATGGATCATACAGCGCCTGCTTCAACGTCCCGTCAGCCTGGTTGCCGCTTACGTGATGGCGCTTCTCGGCGCGGCGATCGGCGTCGGCGCGCAGGTTTACCTGACCTACAACCTGCCGGACTTTCTCGACATCGCCCGCCTCACGACCTCCCTCGAACAGGGCTTGATCATTGGGGCGATCTTCGGACTGGGCATCTTTTTGATACGAGTGATCGTCGAGCGTTTCTCCTCGGCGGGCGTCCTCATCCGCCTCGTCCCCGCCTCGCTCGCCGGACTCGTCACGATGAACATCGCCCTGCTCGTCTTTCACATCCTCTTCCTCAATACCCCTCCGAAGGGATATTCGATCACAGCCGGTTGCGCGTTGATCGCGCTGGCGTTCGCGCTTGGCGGCTTGTCGCGTTCGCGGCTGGTCAAAATGTTCGTTTCGAGCGCCGCAGTGTTCGCGGCGATCATCGGGACGTGGTGGCTTCACGTCAACTTTGCGGCGTCCACGCTGGAATTGACCCCGCTCTTTCGATACGATTACGCCTGGTCCATGACGCAGGTATCGTTGACCGCGCTCATCGTCTCCCTGCCGATCGGCGTTTTGGGGAATCTGAACAACCTTGCCGCGCGGAACGAATAAGCCTTCATTCCGCTTCGATACTTCCCCCCAGCCTGCCCATCAATCCGCGAGCCTTTTCCTGCGCCTGCGCGACCGTCGTTCTCCGAAAACGGATTCTGCCTTTTCCCGGCGCGCATTGCGCGAGCAGGGGCAGGTCCGCGTGGACGACCGTCCCGATCTTTGGATAACCGCCCGTCGTCGGGGAATCCGCCATCATCACGATGGGCTGCCCATTCGCGGGGACCTGGATCGTCCCCATCGTCATCCCCTCCGAAACCAATTCGACTTTATCGCGGTGAACCAACGCCGGACCTTCGAGCCGGTATCCCATGCGGTCGGAGGTTGGGCTGACCTCATAGGCTTGCGACATGAATGTCGCTGTACTGTCATCCGTGAAATATTTTTCCTGCGGACCCATGACGACATCCATCGTCGGGTGATCGGAATAAGCGGGGCGCGCCGATTCGGGTAACGTCCGCGCGGCGAGTTCGTTCAACGGGCGCGAAGGGATTCCGGATCTCAACACGTCACCGGCTTGCAGCCGCCGGCCGTCGAGTCCGCCAAAGGCGCCGCGCAGATAGGTTGAGGACGAACCAAGCACGAGCGGAGTCTGAACGCCGCCTGAGATGGCGAGATACGCCCAGACGCCGGAGTCCAGTTTATTGAGTCGGATCGTCCAGCCGCTGCGCGCGTAATACGAACTCCAGAGCGGGAAATCCCAAATGTAGATCGAGAGGGCGAACCCGACGCCCGCGACCGAGACGACGCAATCACGCAGAGCGCGCAAGGCGATGCCGCCCAAACCGATCTCGACCGCGGCGCAATGCGGATCGTTGCCAGCCAGCAGGTTCGCGGCGCGAAATGCAAACGGATCCATCGCGCCGGAGGCCGGCACGCCGAATTTTCTCCAGCCCGTTCGACCGGCGTCTTGAAGCGTGGCAAGCCCGTTGACTTCGAGGATTTCGAGCGACATGATAAGAACCAGTAACGCGACATTGATGTCGCTTTATTCATGCGAGATATTGCAGATTAACAATTAAATCGAGCAATCCCCTTTGAACCACGGAGATACCGAGTCACGGAGTTTTAAATTCTTTATCTCTGTGTCTCCGTGTCTCGGTGGTTTTCTCTGGGCTTTTCCATGCCAAGTTTATTGCTCGATTAATTTGGAAAAGTACAAAATCTCGTGTTACGTTATTTCTCTGCGACAAACTTTACTTCGTCGCCCGGCGAAAAGGAAAACGGGGTTTCGGAATTGGGATCGAAAATTTTCAACGGCGTCCAGCCGATGAGACGCCAGCCGCCGGGCGAAGCGACCGGGTAGATGCCCGTCTGCAAACCGGCCATAGCGACCGTGCCGGCGGGGACGCGCGTGCGCGGCGTTTCGAGGCGCGGCATGACGAGCGCGTCGTTCAATTTTCCCAGGTAGGGGAAACCCGGCGTGAAGCCCATCATGTAAACCGTGTAGGTTCTTTCGCTGTGGAGGCGGATGACGTCTTCGATTCTCATACGAAGATGACGCGCGACGGATTCGAGATCAACGCCGTATTCGCCCCCGTATCGCACCGGGACCTGTAATTGCCGCGGCTTTCGAGCGGCGGTTTCCTCCGCCTGGGATAATTTCCCGCGCAGAAAGTTTCTGACCTGCGTAAATGAAATGGCGAACGGATCGTAATGCACGAGCAGGGTCGCGTACGCAGGGACGGTTTCGACGATCCCTGTGGGCGGCGAAGCCTCCACCAGCCTCGCGAGCGCGTGGACGCGCCGGTTGGCGGCAATGTCCATCTCCTCCCCAAATTGGACGAGGACGGACGAATCTCCGAGCGGGAGGATCTTTGGCTTGAATGGCATCTCCGATATTCTAATGGAGAAACCTGCTCGTTTTACGTATGGGTCCACTGCCAATAGATCGCTGGCGCTCGAAACGACATTTTCAAGAGTCTTCAGGCTCTCTAAGCGATGACGAAGGGTCTGGTCTCTGTCCTGAAAGTGCGAGACCTTTTGATTGCAACGACCGCTCACTAAGAGTGACATAAATTCGTCCGAATAGAAACGGGGCGGTTTACGTTAAGATAGTGGCAGGAGAAAAGGAAAACCCGACGGTGGCAACGGTTCAGGAAGTAAATGAGACGGAGTTGATCCGCAACGCGCAGAACGGGGACCGGAACGCATTCGGCGAACTGGTCCGCATCCACGCGCGGGGCGTGTTGAACGTCGTCCATCGCATGTGCGGCGACGCGCAACTGGCGGAGGACGCCGCACAGGAGGCCTTCATCCGAGCCTGGCAGAACCTTCCCGCCTACCGCGTGGGAACTTCCCTTCGCAATTGGCTGTATCGCATCGCCCTCAACGCCGGGATGGATTTGCTCCGCAGGGAAAAACGCATCCTGCCCGACGACATCGAAGACCTGCGCCTGACCGATGGAGGAGCGGCTCCCGAATCCCTGGTTTCGCAAAAGGAAAGGGCGATGCTGGTGCAAAGGGCGATCCTCTCTTTGCCGGAAGCGAGCCGGGCGGTTCTTTTGCTGAGGGAATACGAAGGACTGTCCTATCAGGAGATCTCCTCGACGCTGGATATACCGGTTGGAACGGTGATGTCGAGATTGAATTATGCGAGGAATTTGTTGAAGAAAAAATTGCAGCCGCAATTGTCCTTACTGGAGGCTGAACATGTCTGACCACGTTACCGAATGGTTGAACGCCTATTACGACGGTGAGTTGAAGAGCGGAAGGCTTCGCCAGGTGGAGGATCACCTCGCCGCGTGTGAAGCCTGCCGCGCAGAGTTGGAGTCGCTGCGGGAACTGTCGGTGTGGCTGCACGAGGCGCCGGCGGCGGAGTTCGTTTCGCAGGAAAGGTTTGTCTCGCAGGTGAACCTGCGTTTAACCCAGCGGCGGTCTACGCCCATGAAAAACAAGGTTGCCGACGTTGGCTGGTGGATGATCCCGGTCGGTTTGCTGATGGCGTGGGTCTTTTTCAGCACCACCGCGCTCATCAGCGACCTGGTCGCGGCAGCGGGCAATCTGGGAGCGCTGGACAACGCGGGCGCCTTGCTGTCGTCCGATCCGTCTGCGAATGCGGCTTGGGCGTCAACGTTGGGTCGGATCGGTTTGCTCGAAGGCGAGAGTCTGGGATGGGCTGAGTCCACGGAAAGTTTTGCAAGGAACGTATTACCGCAATTCGCCTGGCAGGTTTCGATTGCGATGTTGTACCTGACATGGATTGCGATCTGGTGGACGCGCCGGAAGCGTCGGGAGCAGGCGCCGCTCCTCGAAGGCTGAGGCAGGTCCACGTCAAGGAAAGAAGCGAAAAAGTAAGTCGCTATACGGAACGTCCCGAAGGTTCTCACAATTCGACCTGGTCTTTCACCCATACCTTCGGAACGGTAAGTAACGGAAGTCAATCAAGAAGGAGAATACAATGGATCCCGTCAAAATTTTGAAACGCGCGTGGCACGTCCTGTGGAGTTATCGCGCGCTGTGGGTGTTCGGTTTGATACTGGCGCTTGCGACCGCCGGCTCTTCCGGCGGCAACGGCGGCAACAACGGAGTGCAATATCAATTCGACAGTGAAAGCCGGCAGATGCCGCTTCCAAGGGACTTCGAGCGGGGCATGGAGGAATTCACCCGCGAGATGGAGCGGCTCTTCCAGGAGGGTCCGCGGAACGTGGACATCCCGCGCGAGGAACTGACCGCGTTGATCTGGATCGTGGTCGCCTTCGTTGTGATTATGTTCGTTTTGGGCATCCTCGTGACCATCGCGTATTACGTTTCGGAGACCGCCGTCATCCGCATGGTGGACGAGTACGAAAACTCGGAGACCAAATTATCCGTCCGTGAGGGGTTTCGCATCGGCTGGTCGCGCACGTCGTGGAGGCTGTTCCTGATCAACCTGGTCGTAAACCTGCCCGCCATTTTGCTGGCGTTGATATTGCTCTCGGCGGGCGTGGGCGTCTTCTTTGCGGCGAAGAATGGAAGCCTGAGTTTCACGTCGTTCAGCGCGGTCGCCATGATCGGCGTGGCGTTTCTGCTGATCTTCGCGGTGGTCATCCTGAGCGTCTTCCTGCGCCTGCTCCGCCATTTCTTCTGGCGTGTCTGCGCCCTCGAGGACGCGGGGGTGATGGAATCGCTCCGCCGCGGGTGGGCGCTGGCGATCGCGAATTGGAAGAACGTCGGCTTGATGTGGCTGGTGATGATCGGTCTGGGGATCGTGTGGGTGGTCGGTTCGATCATCCTCGTGATTCTCACCATCCCGGTTGTGATCGTCACCGCCGCCGCCGCGTTCCTCGTCTCCGTACTTCCCGCTCTTTTGCTGGTCGGTCTGTTCAGCCTGTTCCTCAACAACGTGCTGGCGTGGGTGCTGGGCATCGTCTTTGTCCTGCCGTTGTTCTTTACCATCGCCTTCTCGCCCTGGTTGCTGCTGGGAAGTTGGCAGACGGTCTTCACGTCAACGGTCTGGACGTTGACCTACCGGGAGATCAAGGCGCTGCCCAACGGCGGCGCGGCGGTGGAGGAGCCGGTTGCAATTTAAATGCCGGGCGGCACGCAAGGATATGAGTCGAGCAAGGCGCAGGGGGCGCCTTGTTCTCGATGTAAACCATCCGCGAATGGGCAACGAATAGAGACGAATTTGCGTCATTCCTCGGAACAGGACCCTGCTCGACGCAGGGTCTTGATTATTTCGGTTAAAATTCCCCCATGCGAAAACACACCGCGACGAACGTCCTGCTTTCCGCTTTCTGTATTATTCTCCTCATCTCCTGTTCCTCCCCCACGCCCCAGGCGATTCCCTCAACCGAGACGCCCGTCCCTCCTTCCGCGACCGCGCCTGTTTTGGAAACCTCCCTCCCAACCGAGACCGTGACCCCGGTCCCAACATCCGCGCCCGTGCTGGAACGCCCGCAGTATGTCATTGATTTGCAGTTGAATTACTCCACCAAAGCCGCAAGCGTGAACCAGACCATCGCCTACCCCAACTGGAGCGGCGAAACGCTGGAGGAACTCGTCCTTGCGGTGCAACCCAATTTGTGGAGCGGCGGGTTCAGTCTCAAGTCGCTTGCAATAGACGAAAACCCGATTACCAATTACACCCTCGAAACGCTGAGCCAGCGACTCGAAATCCCGCTCCCGCAGCCTCTCCCTCCCGGCGGAACGATCACGATCACCATAAGTTATGGACTCATCCTGCCGCAGATGCAGGCATACAGCAACCCGAATGAAGTCCGTCCGCAGATCTACGGATATTCGGAACGGCAACTCAACCTCGTGGATTGGTATCCGTTCGTTGTGCCGTACCAGCCGGGCGAAGGCTGGATCCTGCACAACCCCTGGTATTACGGCGAACATCTCGTTTACGATACAGCCGATTTCGACGTGACGGTCACATTCACGGACGGGTCGAGTCCGCAGATCGCGTCGTCGGGGGCGGAGGCGGCATCGGGGTCAGCGGACAGCCGTCGGTTTACGCTGGAGGCGGGGCGCACGTTCGCGCTCTCCATCAGCACGCTGTACAAGGTCGCCCAGCGCCAGGTCGGCGGCGTGACCGTGTACGCGTATTTCTTCGGGTTCTACGACGCGCCCGGCGAAGCCATGTTGCAAACGACGGTCGAGGCGATGCAGGTCTTCATCGAAAAATTCGGTCCCTACCGCCACAAGACGATGACCGCCGTGCAGGGCGATTTCAACGACGGCATGGAGTATTCGGCTTTTTATTTCGTCAGCCGCGATTACTTCAATTTATACGACAACACGCCGAAGAATTATCTCGTCATCATCTCCGCGCACGAGACCGCGCACCAGTGGTGGTTCGACGCGGTCGGCGACGACCAGGCGCTCGAACCCTGGCTCGACGAAACGCTCTCCACTTACAGCGAACGCATCTATTACGAAACGATCCATCCCGATCTCGTGGATTGGTGGTGGGACTATCGTTATTTCGAGTTTCAAAAAGCGGGTTACGTGGATACGCAGATCTACGACGGCGGCGGTCAACGCCCGTATTGGGACAAGACCTATCTCACGGGCGCGCGCTTCATGGAGGCGCTGCGCGAAAAGGTCGGCGATGAGATCTTCTTCGCCTTCCTCAAGGATTACTACACTCAATTCATCGGCAAGCGCGCCACTGCCGCCGATTTCTTCCGCGTCTTCCGCGAAACCTCCAATACAGATATTTCGGATTTGATGGCGGAGTATTTTCAGAATAGTTATTAACGTCATTGCGAGCGAAGCGAAGCAATCTCCTGATTGCAAGTTGGAGATTGCTTCGGGCTGTCGCCCTCGCAATGACATGCCGATACATTATGCGACTCCCTCTTCGACTCACCTTCCTCATCCTTTTTCTGATTCTCGCATCCTGTAACTTATCCGCGCCGAAACAGGCGGCTCCTCCCACGCTCGTGCTTGTCACTGCGGATCCCAATGCCTCGCCCACGCCGACGCCTTTCCAGCCTGCCGACTCGAACTACATCCCCGTCAACGCGCCGACCCTCGCCTCGACCTTCACTCCCCTCCCGCCGACGAACACGCCGCTGCCGACCCTCGAATTCACCGCGACGGTGCTTCCCTCGCCCACGACCGTTCCCTCCTCCGCGCGAACGCAATATACGCTCTACGCCCTGCTCGATTACTACGGACATCAACTTGCCGTGGACGAGACGGTCGCCTATACCAACCAGACCGGTCTTGCGTTGAGCGATATCCTCCTCATCGTGGAGCCGAACCTGCGCGGCGGATTTGCCCTCGAGCACGTCCTGTCCAATTCCAACCCGCTCGACTACGATCTGAACGGGAATCGGTTGTCGGTGTACCTGCCCCAGCCGCTCATGCCCAATTCACAGGTCACGCTGGCGATGCGCTTTCGCATCTCCATTCCCGCGAAGGTCAAGGAGCATCCCTACGGCTACGACGTGGACCAGGTCAACCTGACGGATTGGTATCCGTTCGTCGCGCCATACAGCAACGGCTGGGTCCTGCACGAGGAATCGTACCTGGGCGAGCATCTTGTCTACGATGCGGCGGATTTCGAGGTGAACGTCAAAACGACGGAGGGGAACATCGTCATCGCCGCGAGCGGGGTCCCCGAGCCGAACGGTGAATGGACGCGCTACCGCCTGAACGGCGCGCGGACGTTCGCTCTGTCAGCCAGCGATCAGTTCAAGGTGGTGGAGGCAGCCTCGGGCGGCGCGCAGATCCGTTCGTATTACTATCCCGGTTACGAAACGCAGGGACTCGCCATCCTGAACGCGGCGGTCCGCGCGGTGGGGTTGTGGGAGGGTCAGTTTGCGCCGTATCCATATTCCAGCCTGAGCATCGTCCAGGCGGACCTGAACGACGGGCAGGAATATGACGGTCTCATTTTTTTGGCGACGAAGTTCTACAACGAGTACAACGGTTCGGCGCGCAGTAATCTCGTGGCGATCGGCGTGCACGAGGTGGCGCATCAATGGTGGTTCGGGCTGGTGGGGAGCGACCAGGCGCTGGAGCCGTGGCTGGACGAGGCGTTGTGCGTGTACAGCGAGGCGTTGTTCTACAGGTACATCTATCCCAACTCGTACGATTGGTGGTGGAATTTCCGCGTGAACTATTTCGGTCCGTCGGGTTACGTGGATACGACCGTGTACGAAGCGCCGACGTTCCGCGCCTACGTCAATGCGGTGTATCTCAACGGGGCGAACTTCATGGAGGCTTTGCATTACCGCATGGGCGACGATGCCTTCTTCCGCTTTTTGCAGGATTACGCCTCACGCTACGGGCGCGGGCGCGCCACCGCGTACGATTTCTTCGCGGTGGCGAGGCAGAACACTACGGCGGATATTTCGGATCTGGTGAGGGCGTATTTTAGGGGAGGGTATTAGCCTTGATTTTTGCGTGGATTTCTCTACCGTACATCCGCTCGATAAAAGTACCTTATCAATGAAATTCTTGTTTTCTGTGCAAGAATTTTCTCCAACCACTGAGACACTGAGTCACGGAGTTTTTTTATTCTCAGAGTCTCGGTGTCTCCGTGTCTCAGTGGTTCAGACCCTTTTTGGTTTCGACAGGCTCAACCCAGGGGTTTCGACAGGCTCAACCCAGGGGTTTCGACAGGCTCAACCCAAGGGTTTCGGCTTGTCCGGGTTAGGCTTTCGCGAAGCAATCCCTGGGGGCAGAGATGAAATTCCATCTGGAAGGGCTGGGAAGAAACCAGATCAGGATTCTGCGGCAAACAGGTTCGTACCTGCGAAGAAGCGGGTATTATCTTGCGGGTGGCGCTGCGATTGCCCTCCATTTGTGGCATCGTCTTTTGGTGGATTTGGCTCTGGTGAGGGCGTATTTCAGGGAGGCTTCGGCTGGAAGCGTTGGCAATAAGCGAGGAGCGATATGAAAATTGACCTCAATTGCGACATGGGGGAAAACGTCGGCAACGACGAACTCATCATGCCGTACATCACGTCCGCGAATATTGCGTGCGGGTTCCATGCGGGGGATGAAAGGAGTATGCGCGAGACCGTCCGTTTGGCGAAGCGGTATGGCGCGGCGGTGGGGGCGCATCCGGGCTGGAGGGACGCGGAGGGGTTCGGTCGGCGCGAAATGACGCTGCCGCCGGAGGACGCAGAGGCGTTGATCCTGTACCAGGTCGGCGCGTTGTATGCCATCGCCAAAGCGGAGGGCGTGGAGTTGCGTCACGTCAAGCCGCACGGCGCGCTGTACAACCAGTCCGCGAAGGATGGGGGGCTGGCAAACGCTGTTGCGCGCGCGGTGAAAAGTTTCAGCGTGGATCTGGTCCTGGTTGGGCTGGCAGGCTCGGGGTTGATCGAAGCGGGGATCAAGGCTGGGTTGAGGGTCGCGAGCGAGGGATTCCCCGACCGCAACTACAATCTCGATGGGACGCTGGTCTCGCGCAGGGAAACTCATGCGCTCATCGAGTCGCCGGATGAGGTCGCTTCACATGCGGTTCGACTTGCGGAAAACGGGATTGAATTCAAAGGCAGGCGCGTGGACGTGGAGACGTTATGTCTGCACGGCGATCATCCGCGCGCGGCGGAGAATGCGAGGCGCGTCCGCGAGGCGCTGGAAAAGCACGGGATCGAAATTGCGGCGTTGTGATCAATCCTCGGCGATCACGATCACCTTGTCTTCGGGCGAGAAGGCGACGCGGTGGGTCTTCTTCGGGTTGGTATGCACGCCGTAGGATTTGCCCGCGTCCTTCGCCTCGGCGACGAGTCGGTAACCGATGGCAGTCTCGCCGCGGCGGCGCGCCGCCTCGACGATTGTGAAGAAGTTGACCGGTTCGCCCAGCGCCACGTACTGCCCGGCGGGTTTGAGGTAGATCTCCGCGCCTGCGGGGTCGAAGAGATCCATGAAGATGTCGAACAGTTCCGCGTTCTCTGAAAGTTGCGACAACATCAGGCTGATCAGGTGATCGCTGACGATGAAGTCGTCCACCTGTGTGGCTTCGGCAAGTTCGCGGTTCCGCAGGTCGAGCATTTCGCTGACGATGGAGAACGGGGTTTCGTCCTTTCGGGCGATGTCGCGCAGGTGCAGCAACGTGACCAGCGTCTTCGCGTCCGCCTCCTGCGGCTTGAGTGTGCCATAAGCCAGCACAATGACGTGGTCGTAGTCCTGCACGTCGAGCCGGTCGAGCAGGCTGCGGTCGGTGGTTTCCTCCTCCAGCACGGTTAGTTTCTGGTTCATGAGTTCGCCGCCGCGCGCGAGGATCTGTTTTTCGATGCCGTACGTGTCGGCGACCACGGTGACCTGCGAGCCTTCGGCGACGTAATGATCGAGTTCATGCACGATGATCGCGCCGCTCCGGTTCCAGCCGAGGATGAGGCATTTTTCGGGTTTGGATTTGAGCGGTTCGCCGCCCGACCGAATGGCTGATTCGTCGCTCCGCTTCGTATCCGCCACCGGGGAGAGGCGGATCGTGTCGTCGTCCGCGGAAAGGGCGATGATCTGATCGTCCTTTTCGATGCGCGTCTCCATCGGCGGGTTGATGACGACCTCACCGCCCTCCCTGCGGAGTCCCAGCACGCAGGAGTCGTCGTACATCAGCAGGGACTCGCCGAACGTCCTGCCCGTGAGGGCTGGCTCGTGTTTGAAGTAGATCTCGTCGCCGCCGAAATTCATCAATTCCGTGTACACCACCGAAAGCCCCGATTGTCGCGAGGTCTGCGCCACCACGCGCGCGATGATGTCCTCGGTGAACACCGCCTGAACGTGATCCCTCTCGCCCACCATCTCGAGAATGGCGAGGTTCTCCGCCTTGCGTATCTGCGTGACGATGTGATAGGGCTTATCGCGACGGCCCGGGTTGTTCGTGATCGCCATGACGGTCTTGATCACCTCGGTATCGGGGTCGCCGTCTTCGGGCGGTAGTACGATGATGGATTTGGCGGTGTGCGGGCTGACGATCTCAAGGTCGTTCGGGTCAATGGGATTACCGTTCCGGCAGATGATGCGCGTCCTGCCCCGGACCTCGACCCGTTCCCGTATTTCATCCTCCATATCCACCTTGTCCACTTCCGCCAGAACCACGATGCGCGCCTGAGGCTGGTTCTCGTTCGCGATCATCAACTCGTCGAGGATGGTGAAGATCTGCGCCGACCATCCCAGCACGATCGTATGCCCCTCCTCGATGACCAGCGAACGTCCCTTGCGCAGGCGTTCCATCTGCCCCTGGATGGCGTTGTTCAACACGCCGATCAACGCGCTGACGATGAAGATGCCTCCAAGCGTGACGAACAGCATCACAATGCGGAATCCGGCGCCGGTGTCCTGTCCCATCGTGCCGGGGTCGAGCGCGCGCATCAGGCTTTCCCATGCGGCTTCGCTGAACGGCAGGGGCGTGGGGTCGTGCGCCTGTCTGAACTCGAAGATCGAAATAAAGATCCCCGCGATGGATATGATCGCGACCGACAACACGAACAACATCCCGATCATGGCTGGCGTGCCGCGTGACATCAGATTGTCGAAACGATAACGAAAACGCTGGCGGAGAGTGGGTTTCATCATACCTCCCGAAATCGAAAGATGACGGCATTATAGGGTTATTTGCGGGATTTGCCAATTGCGATTGACTTTCAAATAAATCCGCCTATACTTGATCTAGGCGTTTTGCGAGGACGCGTAGCTGGCTTTCGTGACCCGTTGAATTTCAATCGCAAGGAAAGGAGATGCCCATGACAACCATACTCACCTGGTACGGACATGCCGCCCTCGGGCTCGAAACGGGCGGATACAGGATCGTCGTTGATCCCTTCCTGACCGGGAATCCCGCCGCTTCCATCTCACCCGAGGCTGTCGCGGCGGACTTCATCCTCATCAGCCACGGGCACGGCGACCACGTGGGCGATAGCGTTGCCATCGCAAAACGCACCGGCGCCATGGTCGTCAGCAACGACGAAATCGCCAATTGGTTTGCCGCCCAGGGCGTGGAAAAGACACACGGTCAACATCTCGGCGGCGGGTACAAGCATCCCTTCGGTTATCTCAAACTGACCTTTGCCATCCACGGCTCGGCATTGCCCGACGGCTCGAACGGCGGAAATCCCTGCGGTTTTCTGCTCACCGCCAACGATGGGAAAAAGGTCTACATGGCGCAGGATACCGGTCTCTTCGGCGACATGAAGTTGATCGGCGAAGAGGGTCTGGACCTGGCTGTCATCCCCATCGGCGACAATTACACAATGGGACCCGACGACGCCCTGCGCGCCGTCAAATTGCTGGAACCGAAGGTCGTGATCCCCATCCACTACAATACGTTCGACCTGCTCAAACAGGATGAACATGCCTGGGCGGCGCGCGTGGAAAGTGAGACCAAAGCAAAGCCGGTAATCTTGAAGCCGGGGGAGAGTTATTCGTTGTAGGCGCAGGCAGGGAATGGAAGCCTCCAAATCAGGGGGCAAGGGGCGAGATTGTAACTGACCTTACGCAGCGCCGCGGAACCGCGAAGCGTCTCGCCTCTGCGGCACGAGAAAACAGCGTAAGACAAAGTTGTAACTCTGGGTACTTCTTATCGTCATGTCTTCGCCTTTCATTATTGAAAGGTTGTTTGGCGTCTTCCGCCGTGGGTCGCCAAGCGTGTCAAACAACGCATTCTGTTCTGGGGTTTGACACAGGTTGATTTGTCCCTGAATTTTAGCGTACGATTCGACCCTGCTCTGGATCAAGACTGGAGGCTATGACATGAATGCACGAAATTCCTTCCCACGCGTTTTACAACAACGGATCATTGCGTCGCTGATTGTTTTCAGCATGTTGTTACTTCCATTCGAAGGCAAACCGCAGGAACAGGAGCTTTCGAATCTTCCGGTCATTGTGCAGGCTGTGGACGTCAACGCTGCATCCCTGGCTGTTGAGGATGCAGGAGGCGTCGTCACGCGTGAACTTGACATCATCAATGCAGTTGCCGCCAGCGTGCCTGCATATCAACTTGACTCGCTCCAATCAACGGCGGGCGTGACCAGCGTCTGGCTGGATGCTGGCGTACAAAGCGCGGATTCCGCCGATCCGGGGATCATCCATTCCCCAAAATCCGGATCTGAAACCATGCCGGCCGGTTTCGATGTCCGCAGGGTTGCACTCTGTGACGGCAGTCGGGATAACCTGGATACCATCCCGAAGTTCGACCTAAATCCACACGCATACCAGACTTTTTCCTTCGATCCAGATGTTGACCCTTCCAACCTGCCGGGCGCGGTCAACCTGCGTTTCGCCTTCAAGGAAAAGAGCCTGAATCAGGCTCAAGTCCAGGTCTATCAGTCCTCAACCAACGCCTGGCATCCATTCGAGATTGATACGCTGAAATCGAACGACGCCATCGTTGATACAACGTTCGACTTGTCGGGCGTGTTGACTTCGCCGGAGGATTTTGCAAATATCGAGATCCGTTTCCTGGCTTCCCACAACGAAGGCGGAGAAAAAGCCGAAGTGGATTGCGTTGCCTTGAACCTGGATGGAAAACCCCAGACCCTTGCAATGGGGGGCGAATATAAACCAGCCGCTTTCGAGCTCAGAAAAGTTTTGTCCGTTGACAAGGACAACGACTCCCTGGATTACTTCCCGGTCCGTGACCTCAACCCGCATGTCTATCAATCCTATACGTTTACGCCGACTGTGGATCCCGAAAACCTGCCGGGTCTGATTGATCTTAATTTCATTTTCAAAGAAAAAAGCCTGAATAACGCCCAGATCCAGGTTTATCAGACCTCCACACGTACCTGGTTTACCTTTGATATTGATACTCTAAGCACGGACGACAAAGTCATCAATACCCTCCTGGACCTTTCTGATGTGTTAATAGCGCCCGAGGATTTTGACCGGATCGAAGTGCGTTTCCTCGTTTCCAAGAGCGCCGGTGGAGAAAAAGCGGAAGTGGACCTGGTCAGCCTGCGGCTGGCTGAACTGGTGGGGGAAAGCGAGGTGATTGATGTATCCGCTGAGTTCGAGGCGGTAAACGCCCTGCCTGTCTGGGCGGCGGGTAACACGGGGAAGGGAATCGGGATAGCCGTCCTGGATAGCGGCGTAAAAAAATACCGGGAGATCGAGACCAATACATCGGGGCAGAAGATCGGTCTGGGGAATGGTTGGAATGCGATCACACGGAAAGGCGATGGCTGGAGGGATCACAACGGCCATGGCACATTGGTGGCTTCGATCATCAGCAACCAGAGGAGCAATTCACTGGGCAGGTACTATGGAGTTGCCCCGGATTCTGTGATCGTCCCGATCCAGGTTTTGGATAGATTCGGCAGGGGCCGCTACTCGCAAGTGATAGACGGTATTCAATGGGCGATCAGGAACAAGGACAAATACAACATCAGGGTGATGAATCTATCCCTGAGCGCGCCAGTGCAGTCCTACTATTGGGAGGATCCGCTTAATCAGGCTGTGATGAAAGCCTGGCAGGCTGGGATTGTGGTCGTGGTAGCCGCCGGAAACAGCGGTCCCGACCCGATGACCATCGGAGTGCCTGGAAACAATCCCTATGTGATCACAGTGGGCGCTTTGACTGACGCCTACACTCCCGCGAATTTGTCCGACGACTACATTCCTTCCTTCTCTGCGACGGGTCCAACCTACGAAGGCTTTGTCAAACCCGACCTGATCGCGCCCGGTGGACATATCGTGGGCCTCATGTCCGATAAATGCGAACTTGCCAGGGAACATCCCGATTACAAAATTGGCAAGGATTACTACAGATTGACCGGGACTTCGATGAGCGCCGCCCAGGTTTCCGGTGTAGTCGCTCTCATTCTGGTTGCAAACCCCACCTTGACCCCGGATGAGGTGAAATACCGCCTGCTGGCTTCCGCCGTACCAGCCGTCGCCTCCGATGGTAAACCCGCCTACAGCATCTGGCAGCAAGGCGCGGGTCGCGTCAATGCCTATGAAGCCGCTTATGGTAACTTCGACGGCGAAGCAAATTACGGTCTGGATATTAATGCCGACCTTGCCGGAATTCAGCATTTTGGCGGTTTCACATACTGGGATCCGGAAGCGAATCAATACTATCTGGTGGATGAAAACGGCCAGCCTGTTGGGGGTGGCTACATCTGGGGGGGCGGCGTGGCATGGAGCAAATCTTACACCTGGGGAGGCGGCGTGGCATGGAGTAAAGCATACACCCTGGGAGGCGGCGTAGCCTGGAGCAAATCCTATGCCTGGGGGGGAGGCGTAGCGTGGAGCAAAGCGTATACCTGGGGAGGCGGCGTAGCCTGGAGCAAGAATGTCTCCTGGAGCGATGCAACAGCCTCATTGGTAAGTTGGGTGATGGATGAATAGTCGCCGGGCGATGTTTCGTTGCCGACGCCCGGCATGTCTTCATCACGCTGACATTTCTCGAACAAGGGACTCCAGATCCAACGCTCTTCCCAATTCCTCTGCCGTACGCATCTCACCGGCTGACAGTTTCCTTGCCAGATTGTCGAGCTCGAGACTTGCCCGATCCCTGGTCATCTGGTCGCAGGCTGGATGCTGCCGGACAAACTCAAGAAGCGTCGCGGCTTTGTTGAAATCCGTTGGCTCTTCGACCGCGTACAGCATCGCGATACCTGCCACAATTTCCAGGAGGAGGGGATGCGCGCCGACCTTCGTGGCATATCCCAGAGCCTCATAAAAATGCTTTCGCGCCGCCTGATGGTCATGCAAGGCGAACACAATCTGCCCCAGATTGCTCAGGCTGTTTGCAATCTGATATAGATCGCCGATGTCCCGTTGTATCACGAGGCTTCTCTCGATGAACTGCCTGGCTTCCTCGTATTCATTTTGGAGCAGGGCAATATAGCCCAGATTGTTCAAGGAAGTTCCAATTCCCCACAAGTGGTTGGTCTTCTGACGGATTGACAGGCACTCTTGATTCAGACGCTTTGCCTCGGTTAGATCGCCAAGCCCGATCGCCACATTGCCCAGATCATTCAATGTGTCGGCAACCCCGTACGTATCGCCGCTTGCGCGGTACAGTTCCAACGCGGACTGGAGCCATTTTCGCGCAGTTTCGTATTCTCCCTGGGAACCGGCGATGATACCCAGATGATTTCGGTTGGTCGCGATCCATGAAGGATCTTGACGTTTCTCATAATACTCCAGGCTTTCCCGACAAAGGCGTTCCGCCTCTTCATACTCGCCATCGCCCCGCATGATTACGCTGAGATAAAAGAGGGCGGCGGCTTTTTCGCCCTGGGTATCGAGGGTTCCCTGATCCGCGATTTGTTCGAGAATGGATAGCCCCCTGTGCAGCAATTCCCTTGCCTCCCGATGGTCGCCGAGGCGGTAGGTAAAACGCGCCTGGCGGATCAACACCCGCGCATAAACGAACGAAACGAAGAGATCTGTTCCAGGGTTTGCATCCAGGATTGCCCTAAGACGCGTCGAGGCTTCATGGAAGATTTCCCTACCTTCCTGAACCCAGTCCAAATTAAAGTAAAAAAGGTGCAAGCCCTCGAGGCTTTTTCCGATGTCGGCTATCTTGTTCTGGTCTATCGCCCAGCGCCAAAACGCCCGAACATTGTCAATTTCAGCCAGGATTTCAGACACGGCTTGCGACTGCCCGCCGGTTCTCAGCTCTTGTTCCCTTTTTTCGATGTAGTTTGCGTAGTAGGCGCTGTGTCGGTTTCGTGAATCTTGGGACATCTCTACCCTCTCATTCAACTTCTCCTCCGCGTACTGTCTCGAGAGTTCGTGCATTTTATAGCGTCCGGAGGGATTGCGATAGATCAATGATTGATCGGCTAGGTCCGCCAGCACAGGCAGGGACACGCCGAATATTTGCTCGGCGGTTTTGCGATGGAAACCGCCTCGGAACAACGATAGTTTTTTGTACGCTTCCTTTTCCTCATCCGAGAGAAGTTTCCAGGAATGTTCGAATACCGCTCTCAGGCTGTGGTGACGTTCGGGCGTGTCCTGCTCGGATGCGATAAGGAAATCCAGGTTGCTGCCGATCTCCCGGGCGATTTCCTCAATGGTCATGAGTCTCACCCAGGAGGAAGCCAGTTCGATCCCCAGAGGCACGCCATATACCAGTTGGCAGATGCGCACTATCCCTTCTTTGTCCTTTGGGGTCAGGGATAAGCCGGGGTTAACCCTGTTTGCCCTCTCCAGAAACAGCTTCACGGCGGTATAGGTGTTCACGTAATTGTCGTCAAACCCAACCCGCAAATCGGCCGGTCTCGTACCCTCGCCGGGATATTTCATCCCGTGAACGTCATAGACCCATTCAGGGGAAAGTTTCAATCGTTCACGTGAGGTAATCAATAGTTTGACCCCGGGCGCGCCGTTCAGAATCTCGATCAGAAGGTCGGCGCCGTGGGCGAGATGCTCAAAATTGTCCAATAAAAGAAGCAACCGCTTCTCGCGAAGGTAGTTTATGAGTTGGGTTTTGAGAGCCACCCGACCCTGAAAAGGAAGCGACAGGACGTCGGCGATGGCGGGTATGATGTGTTCCACGGAAACCACCGACGCGAGAGATGCCATGAAAACGCCGTTTTGAAATTCTTCGAGCAACTGGGTTGACGCCTGTATGGCTAATCGGGTTTTACCAATGCCGCCGGGTCCCACCAGGGTCAACATTCGACAGTCAGGTTCGTCCCGCAGGAGGCGACTGATCTCCGCAAGTTCCTTTTTGCGACCGATGAAGGGGGTGAGTTGTGGCGGTAGATTATGCCGCGGTTTGGCGTAACGCGTGGCTTTATCATTAGCCCACGAAGGCGGCTCCTTGACCTTTTTCCCCAGGATGAGTCTGTAGAGTTGTTGAGTCGCCTCCTCCGGCAGAAGCTGAAGTTCCTTGTTCAGCGTCTTCTTATACTCTTCATAATGCTGTTGGGCGGCGGACCAGTTTCCCTTCCAGGCATATAACTGCATTAATTGGCGGTGCGCCGGCTCGTGAAAGGGATCAAGTCGCAGCCAGCGACGGGTATACGCGATTGCGTCGTCATGCTTTCCTTGCGAACTCAATCCGAAAATCAGGCGGTTGAGCGCCCACGTATAATCTGCGCGGAATCCCTGGGTTTCGAAGTTTTTCCAATCATCGAACTCGAGGCTGTCGGGCAGGTTGAATCCCGCCATGAAATCCCCCCGATAAAGGGTAACTGCCTCGCTCAGTTGGGTCATGCAGTCGAGGCAAATTTCATCCGGCTGGTGTCCATGGCTGTTGCAATCCTCCAGTTTGCTTCGAAATTGGGCGGTGTCCAGCCAAAGATCCTTCCTGTCTACAATGCCCACGTTATATCGGTCAATTTCAAGCCACCCGTCGCCAAGTACCTTGTTCAAAACCGACAGGTCGCGTCGAAGATACGAATGAGCCAGCGAAGCCTCGACATCGGGCCAGAGAAAAGCGACCAACGTTTCGCGTCGCTGGACCTGCTTTGTGACTGCAAGATAGGCTAACAACCCAAAAGCCTTCTGACGGCCCAGCGTCAAAACCTCCCCCTCCCGCTCCAACTGCGGAGAACCCAGAAGAGACAATCTTATGTCTTTCACGCCGCTACCGTCCATCCTTGATTTCTGCTCTGTAACCATCATCCCAACTTAAAGTTGCCTCCCCATCCCAATCCATCGCAGAGTCGCGGAGCAATTTGAAAAGATCCACGGACTTTGCAATTTGGCGGTCAGAGCGGAAAATTCAGCCGGGTTTTGTTTGGAAGGTGATCGTTCAGAATGGCTAATATGCGACAGGAATGCGAGACGGTTGACTTCGAAAGATCTTTGCGTTCTTTTTATCCCATAAATGCAAAAAAAGTCCTGCCGACATCCATTATTTTACTATAGGAAGGGCAAATGTAACCTTTTAGTGCGCTTTTTCGTTTGTCTGGCGCGCTTCTGGCGCGTTTTTGGCGCGCTAAAAATCTACAATTCTAATGATGGACAGTTGAATCCATTTTCCCGACATCTGACGGGACTCGATCGTTTCGTTCAGAAGATTGGAGGTGAAATATCACAAAAGCACGATCCACAGGATAACCGATGATCGCGAGTAAACACGGAAAAATTCTTTGATTAGTAAAGGAAGCGATGCCATGAACACAAGATCAGGCAAATTCACATTCACCAATGTATTCCGGATCGCGCAGGTCCTGTTTTTGGTCCTGGCGCAGGTGGGCGCGGTGGTCACGGGAGCGGGGTCTGTAAAGGCTGCCCCCGACGCGGAAGCCCCCAACCGTGATACGCGTACCTGGACCGATCCGGGAGGAAGCGGCTTGCAGATCACTTTCTCCACCCCTGAAACGTATTTCTCGTGCAACCCTGGATCCGACCGGATCTACACCCAGGGTGTGCCGAACGATTGGTCCTTGAGGGGTTTTGTCAACATTTATTGGGCTCTTCCAGGAGGCGGTTGGGAACTGGTCCCGAACGGTTCTTACGCGGTGGACCAGACCGGTAACCTGGATCTGACCATTTTCTACCCGCCAGCCTGGGCTTGGCCCGATGTGGATCCCTCCCCCGGCTGGGACCTGCGCGAACTTCACATTGATTTGGGGTTCGTGGTAAGGAACGCGGAAGGGCAGGTGGTAACCTGGGTTGGTGGCGATCCGAGCGTTCCCGGCACGTTAGGACCCGGAGGGCAGGATTGGAACGTCTACTGCAACGGTAATCCGCCATCCAGACCCAACATCACCATCGTCAAATATACCAACGGCTTGGATGCCAATGATCCCGATGCTTCCGGGGTGCCGCAGATTGCGCCGGGTCAGCCGGTCGTCTGGACCTACGACGTCAAAAATATTGGGACAGTAGCCATCGCGAAGATATACATCAACGTCACCGACAACGTTCCAGGCGTTAATCCAATGTTCGACTCGGTGAAGAGCGGCGATAGCGACGATCTTCTGGAACCCGGCGAGGTCTGGACTTATAAAGCGACCGGTACTGCTCTTAACCTGGCGACTTCCAGCCTGCCGACTCTGGTTCCGAATGTCTGTCGCCAGGGCAATGTCAATGCTCCGGGAAGCACGGCTTACACCAATATCGGTACGGTCAGCGTTCCGGGCGCGCAAGCCAGCGACCCGTCCAGCTATTGCAACCCGCCAGCGCAACGCTACACACTGGGCGATCGGGTGTGGTACGACCAGAACCAGAACGGAATCCAGGATGCGACTGAGCCGGGCTATCCCGGTGGCGTCAGTGTAGCCTTGTATCAGGGCAGCGCTTGCACCGGCCCAGCCATGGCGACCACGACCACAAATGGCAGCGGTCTC
>JAANMT010000394.1_pt1 | contig 48005 bp, 41 predicted proteins | sample 7279711 | NCBI WGS metagenome assembly JAANMT01 (sample SAMN14094538, study PRJNA606508) | bioreactor metagenome | isolation source: A lab-scale SPAN reactor treating ammonium-rich wastewater day 1 | place: Ireland: Galway | collected 2017-01-16 | reverse complement strand
GCTGAACGACGTCGTCAACGCCCGCGCCGGCAAAGCCCAGCTCGCCGCCGCCGTCACCGCCACCAGCAACACCGCCCCCTTGCGACCCAAGCGTCGCAAGAAAAAGGCCAGGGGAGCCAACAGGAGAACCGCATAAATCCATCTCGCATTCTTGCCCGCTTCCGAAGTCAGGCTCGCCAGACAGCCCCCCTGGGTGTCGCCCGGCAGCGGCGGTGGAGGCACCGCCCCCACGGTCACCACCTTGGAGTCGGTGGTGTCGCCGGTGCAGCGGGTGTTGCAATTCAAGGTGAGGGTGTAGGCGCCGGGCTCGGTCGCCGTGAAGGCGGGAGTCAGGGTGTCCGCGCCGGAAAGCGTGGCCCCTGTCGCGGGCGCCAGGGTCCAGGAAATGTTGACGACGGCGCCGGGATCTGCGGGGGTCAAAGCGCAGGCGGCGCCGGCGATCGCGAGCGGCGTATCCAAGTCGGCCACCTGATCCGCACCGGCGATGGCGGACATCGTCTCGACGTCGTTCAGGAAGACGTAGGCGTGCCTCTGGACGTCGATAAACGTCCCCATGTCGATCTCTTCGGAGGCAAGAGATACGATATCGTCGCAACCTTGGTTGTCCAGATCCACGGCGTCGATGCCGCCCCGGTCCGTCACCGGGTTCGCGCCCGAATAAGCCAGGGTAGTCGCGGTCACCGTGCGGGCCGCATCCATGACGAAAACCCCGACATTGCTGTTGCCCAACCCGCCTTCGTAGGAAAGCGCGACGTCGTCGGCGTCGTCATTATTGAAAAATCCCGTCGTCAGCACGAAAGGCATCCCTCTTCCCGTCGGCTGATAGGGAACATGAATGCCGGGGGTGGCCAAATTGCCGGCGCCGTCGCCCATAAAGAAATGGATCCCCACCTCGTTGCCCGCCGTGCCGTTCAATCCGGGGGTCGTGATCACCACGTCGGCATTGCCGTCCCCGTCGAAGTCCCCGGCCGCAATCGAGGACATCCGGAGGTCCTGCTGCGGCGCGAAGAGGCTGTTGACGTCGACCTCTTGAGAGCAGGTATAGCCGCAACCGCCGTTGTTCAGGCAGATCGCGATGGTGTCCGGCCCGAAGAAATTGCTCGAAACCGCCACGGCCACGTCGGGGCCGCCGGCGCCGTCGAAATCGGCGACGGCGACGTTCATGATGGGATTGGGGCTGGAGGTGTCGAAGGGAATGGTCGTGTCGAAGTCGTCCCCCGGCAAGACGTCCTGCAGGGCGCTGCCGTCGTTCAACATGATGTTGAGCGTGTAAAAGTCGGTCCCGGAGTCGCCGCCCGCCACCGCCGCGTCGAGAGTGCCGTTGCCGTCGCAATCCAGGAGAGCGGCGTTTCGCTGCCCTTCGATCGAACGGGTGCCGATGACCGTATTGGGGGTGGGATTCCAATCGGCCTCGGAGGTGCTGGTCGGCGCGGCCCCGGGAGGCCCGAAGCCCCCGCCGGCGACGCTGAAGGCGGTGACCATCTTGTTGCTCGCGGGATTGAGGGTGTTCTCGCCCGAGGGAACGGCCAAGTCGTCGAAGGCCCCCCCGCCAATGCCGCCGACGACGATGGACCCCAAGTCGATGCCGAAGGTCGTGTCGGAATAGACCAATTCGTAATCCGCCGAGGCGTTGAATTGGTCGACTACTCCCCCGGTGCAAGGCCCCATATTGCCGGTGTTGATCAGGACCGAGACGTCCAAGTCGGCGCCCGTCGTGTTGGGGAAAAAGCTGCTCGCCGTCGCGCAGTCGAAAAAGCCGTCGCCGTTGAAGTCGGCCCCGCCCGTGACGTTTTTACAAGCGATGCTCATCGCGTCGCGGCAGCTGAAGGGCGCGGGGGATGCGCTGACGCAGAGCACGTTCTCTTGCTCGCAGGAGCTGTTGGAATTTTGGAAAGCGACGGTCTGGGCCCGCAAGCCTCTCGCCTGATTCAAGGCGAAGAGACCCGCTCCCAGCAGGGCGATCAAGGCAAAATTCCAGAGATAAAGCAGCGACTTCCGCATGGCGGACCTCCCGAAAAAAGAAGGATGGGGATGATTTGTCGGATATTGTTCCGAGGGCTGCCCAATAAGTCAAAGAAAATCTAGGACTTAAGCTTCAAGCCCTTGAGGACCGCGAAGGGAGAGCCCTCGACTTCCTCGGCGCAGGCGCAGGAGCCCTCGTTGCGGTCGGCCCCGCAGCGGGGGCAGAGGCCGCGACAGTCCTCTTTGCAGAGAAAGCGAATCGGCAGGGCTAGGGTGATCTCCTCGGAGACGATCTCGCCTAAATCGATCTCGTCGTTGTGATAGAAGCTGAATTCGAGGTCCTCGGCGCTCAGCTCGATCTCTTCCTCCTCGCTGAGCAGGCCCTCGCGGGGGCCCGAAAAATAGGGGGCCAGGTTGCGCAGCAAGGGCACCTCGAGCCGCGAATCGAAGGCCTTCCCGCAGCTGGCGCAAGAGGGATGGAGGGCGATGCTCAGGTCGCCGGAGAGTGCGACGTTTTGCAAGGTCTTTTGCAGCTCGATCCGTCCCGAAGCGGGGGCCCCGTCGGGGTGGATCTCGGAAAAACGCTCGCGCAACAGGGCATGAAACCACTTCGTGGCTTGGTCCAATTCGAGGAATAGTCCCTCTTCGGGGATGGCGGTGACGCGGATCTTCATAGCGGTCATAACTCTCTTGCCGCCACCCTAGGATAAAGCCCCGGACCTGGCAAGGCCGGGATCCGCGGTCCGGCCCGGCCGACAAACTTGCCTCTTGGAGCGTCCTTCTATAAGGTGCGGGCGATGGCCCGCCCCGCTTCCTCCGTCGGCAAACTCCGCTTTCTCAAGGTCTATTGGCTGACCTTCGTCATCCTGGCGCGTTATTTCAGGCTGTCGCTGCTCAGCCGCTTTCTGGGCGAGGCCCGAATGGAAAGCCGCTGGGAGGCGACCCACCTCAAGACCGCCAAGCAGATCAAGAAGAACATCCTCGAGCTCAAGGGTCTCTTCATCAAGGTCGGGCAGATGATCAGCATCATGACACACTTCCTGCCCAAGGCCTTCACCGAGGAGCTGGAGGGCCTGCAAGACTCGGTGCCACCGGCGCCCTACGCCGAGATCGAGCGGCGCTTCCTCGAGGAGTTTCAACGGCGGCCGGACGAATACTTCGCCAAGTTCGAAAAACAGCCCATCGCCAGCGCCTCGCTGGGGCAGGTGCACGTCGCCTGGAACGCCGCCGGGCAAAAACTCGCGGTCAAGGTGCAGTATCCCGACATCGAAGAGATCGTCCGGGTCGACTTGAAGACGCTGAAGCGGATCTTCGGCCTGCTGCACCTAATCTTCCCGCAGTACGGCCTGAAAAAGACTTATGTCGAGATCCGCGAGGTGGTCTTGGGGGAGCTGGATTTCAAGAAGGAGGGTGAAAACCTCCAGCGCCTGGCCCAAAACTTCGCCGGCGACGAGGACATGCGCTTCTCGAAGGTGCATTGGGAATGCAGCACCTCGCGGGTCCTCACCCTCGAGTTCATGGAAGGGGTCAAGATCAGCAACCTCAAGGGCCTGCAAGAACTGGGGCTCAATCCGAGCGAGGTCGCCACCAAGATCATCCACGCCTACTGCAAGCAGATCTTCCTCGACGGCGTCTACCACGCCGATCCGCACCCCGGGAATTTCCTCGTCCAGGCCCGCGAGGCCGAAGTCGAGGTCGTCGTCGAGCCCGAGGCCGAGGGCGAGCCGCCCCGTACCTTCGTCGAGAAGCGCCTGGTGCCGCGCATCATCATGATGGACTTCGGCGCGGTGGCGCGCATCTCCGAGCCGATGCGCAAGGGCATCGCCAAGTTCTTCGAGGGCATCATCAAGCGCGATAACCAGGTCATCAGTCAGGCCATGAAGGAGATGGGCTTCATCGCCAAGACCCAGGACGAGGAGGTCTTCGACAAGATCGTCGAGTTCTTCTACGAGCGCCTCAAGGACATCAAGATCGAGGAGCTGAAGAACTTCCAAATCCAGAACAAGCAGCGTCTCGAGGATCTGTTGGAGTTCCGCAAGCTCAACATCTCGATCAAGGAGCTGCTCAACACCTTCAACGTCCCGAAGGACTGGGCCCTGCTCGAGCGGGCGCTGATCCTGCTGGTCGGCCTCACCACCCACCTCGACCCCAACCTCAACCCGCTCAACATCATCATCCCCTACGCGGAGAAATTCGTCCTGGGCAAGGACCGTACCTTCGCCGACCTGATCGTCGACGCGGTGAAAGAGGTCCTGCTGAGCTACCTCAAGCTCCCCACCGAGCTCGAGCGCACCCTAAGGATGCTCAATAAGGGCGAGATCGAGATCCGGTCGAAGACGGCGGGGCGCGACGCCGCCGGCATCCGCTCGGCCCTGCACCGCCTGAGTTACATCCTGCTGGGTCTGGCCGGCCTCAACCTGGGTTATCTCTTGCAAAAGCAGGGGTTTTCCCATTACGAATGGTCCTATTACGGCGCGGCCTTCTTCGGCCTGCTGCTCGCCGTGAACCTGGTCCGCGGCAAATAAGTCCGCGGGCCGATCGAAAGGGCCTCATGGAATCCAAACCCGTCTCCCGCTCCTCCGCCGAGTTCACGCATCTCGTCCTGCCCAGCGACACCAACGCGCTGGGCACCATCTTCGGCGGCCGCATCATGGAATGGACCGACATCGCCGCCGCCGTCGTCGCCAGCCGCCACTGCCGCAAGGTCGCGGTAACGGCCAGCATGGACGCCCTGCACTTCATCTCGCCGATTAGGCTGGGCGACATCGTCATCCTCAAGGCGGCGGTCAATTTCACGGCGACCACCTCGATGGAGATCGGCGTGCGCATCGAATGCGAAAACCCGCTCACCGGCGAGCGGCGCCATACCGCCAGCGCCTACCTGACCTTCGTCGCCCTGGACGACGTCGGGCGCCCCACCGCGGTGCCCGCGGTGACGCCCGAAACTCCCGAGGAAAAACGCCGATTTCAGGAAGGCCAAAAGCGGCGGGAAGACCGTATCCAGTGGAAATCCCGCCTCAAGGCGAAACATGCTGGGTAAGGCTGTTGAAAAACCACCGGTGGTTGGACCCCGAAAATCCGAAGAATTTTCGGGCGGTGTATGGAGCCGGATTTACTCCGGCGGGAATAAAATCAGTTTTTCAACAGCCTCTAAAGCCGCCGGGTGAAGCGATGCTGAGTCCTCAAGACGAAAAGAACATGCGACGGGTCGCCTTTTTCGTGCTGCTCTCCCTGTTCCTGCACGCCTTGTTGGGCAGCTTCTTCTACCGCCTGCAAGAGCATCTCCAGGCCAAGCTCCCGCCCCCTCCCCCGCCGCAAGAGGTGGTCTGGGTGAACCCGCAGGACCTGACGCCGCAGATCCCGGTGGTCTCCGGCGCCAACCTCCAGCTGGCCGACATCGCCAAACCCAAGGTCGAAAAAGTCCCCGAGAAGACGCGCTTCGCGAGCAAATACAATTCGAGCGTCAAAGAAGAAACCGCCGCGCCGCGCATCCCCAAAAACGCGAAGCTCGAGACCGAGACCTCCGAAGACGGCAAGAAGGGCGACAACGCCCAGATCCCCGGCCCACCCGAGAAGACGTCGAAAAAGGTCGCCATGAAAGAGCCGGAGCGTCCCCTGCCGAAGGAAGAGGCCCTCGAACCCAAGGCCCTGCCCGAGGAGGCGCCGCCCAAGGAGGCCCCGGAGGCGCCCCAGAAAGAGGTTTCCCTAGAGGATCTTTCCTTGAAGCCGGCCGACTTCAAGGACCTGCTGCCGAAGGAGTCCAAGGAAAAGCAGCCCTCCAAAGATAAAAAGGTCGCGCTGAAAGAACCCATGGGCAAGGGCGTCCCCTACGAGTCGCCGCTCAAGGGCCGGCCCGGCGCGCCGGGCGACTTCGACAGCTTCGCGCACGACTTCTTCCCCGACGTGAAGATCGGCGGCAAGACCTATCTCAACACGGCGGCCTTCCCCGACGTGCAGTACTTCACGCAGCTCAAGCGGATCTTCCGGATGCGCTTCAACCCCGCGCCCCCGCTGCGCCGCCACTTCGCGGGCAACCGGGTGGTGGTCGGACAGGTGAGCGTCGCGATGGCGGTGACGGTTTCGCCCGACGGGCGGCTGAAAGAATTGTTTGTGGTCAAATCCTCGGGGATCCCGGGCTACGACGAGGAGGCCCTGCGCACCATCCGCGAATCGGCGCCCTTCTCCGCCCCGCCGCAGAAGGTGATGGACAAGGACGGCGTCCTGCGGATGCACTGGAACTTCATCACCTATCTATAAAATGAATTCACTTCGGCTGCAGGCAGGGCTGTCCCTGCGCCGCATCCGCGGCCTCGCGGGCCAGCTCGTTCATCTTGGGGCCGGGCGGGATCTTCGCGGTCACGCAGGTCTTGGCGGGGGCGATTTTCGCGACCGCGAGGTAGGAGGTCTTCTTGTTGGGATCCTCGGGATTCTCCGAGGCGTTGACCCGTACGATCAGGGCCTTCGGGACGAGCTTGCCGCCTTGCTGCTCGACCCGCCACTCGGCCTTGGGCCCGAGGGTGGAAAAGCCGCCCGAGATCACCGACCAATATTCCAGCGGATGCTCCTTGCCTTGGGGATCGACGACCGTCACCGACTGGCGCAGGTCGCCGTCCGAGACCTTCAGCCTATAACCGGCCACGCCGGGGCACTGCTGCTCGGAGTCGCCGGTCTCCTTGTCGACGCTCAGCGTCTTGCACTTTTTCGGATCGAGTTCGGTGTAGACGCTCTCCAGCCCGGCCGCGGCCAGACTCAGGGGAAACAGGAGGACGAGCAAACCTGCGAATCGAATCGATTTCATGGCCACCTCAGGGATTTTTGGGGACATAGACGAACTTCGGCTCTTTCGCGGCCTTCACCTCGTCGAGGCGCCGCACCTTGGGGACGTGCGGGGCGGCCTTGACGGTCTCGGGCTCCTCGCGGCACTCGCGGGCGATCTCTTTCATCGCCTTGATGAAGCGGTCGAGGGTCTGGGGGCTCTCGGTCTCGGTGGTCTCGACCATGAGGGCCCCGGGGACGACCAGCGGAAAGTAAATCGTCGGCGGGTGGTAACCGTAGTCCATCATCCGCTTGGCGATGTCGGCCGTGGTCACGCCGAATTTTTTCTGAATCTTGTCGGAGAAGACGCACTCGTGCATGCAGACCTGCGGGTAGGCGAGGTGAAAATCGGCTTCCAGGCTCTTGCGGACGTAATTGGCGTTCAAGACCGCGCGCTGCGAGACCTGCCTCAGGCCCTCGGCCCCCATCTCGCGGATGTAGGTGTAGGCGCGGACCAGCATGCCGAAGTTGCCGAAGAAGGCCTTCACCTTGCCGATCGACTTGGGCCGGTCGTAGTCCCAATCGAAATGTTCGCCGCGCCGGACGACCGTCGGCACCGGCAGATAGGGCTCGAGGACTTTTTTCACCGCCACGGCGCCCGAGCCGGGCCCGCCGCCGCCGTGCGGCGTGGTGAAGGTCTTGTGCAGGTTGAAATGCAGGACGTCGACGCCCATGTCGCCCACCCGGGCCATCCCGACCAAGGCGTTTTGGTTGGCGCCGTCGCAGTAGACCAGGCCGCCCTTGTCGTGGACGAGCTTGGCGATCTCGGCCATGTGCGTCTCGAAGAGCCCCAGGGTGTTGGGGTTGGTGATCATGATGCCGGCGGTCTCTTCGTCCATCGCCGCGGCGACGGCGTCGGCGCTCAGGACGCCGTCGGGACCGGTCTTGAGCGTCACGACCTTGTAGCCGCAGGCCGCGGCGCTGGCCGGGTTGGTGCCGTGGGCGGAGTCGGGGATGAGGATCTTCTTGCGGGGATTGCCTTGGGCGGCGTGATGGGCGCGGATCATCAGCAGGCCGGCGAACTCGCCCTGCGCCCCCGCCGCGGGCTGCAGCGTCGCGGCGTCCATGCCGCTGATCACGGCCAGGTAATGCTGGAGGTGGAACATCAGCTCGAGGGCGCCTTGGATGTCCGCGACCGGGGCCTGCGGGTGCAGTTTGACGAAGCCGCTCATCCGCGCGACCTCCTCGTTGACCTTCGGGTTGTACTTCATCGTGCAGGAGCCGAGCGGGGTGAGCCCCGTGTCGATGGAGTAATTCCACTGCGAGAGCCGCGTGAAGTGCCGGACGACGTCGAGCTCGGAGACCTCGGGCAGCAGGGGCGCCTCGCGGCGCAGCAGGGCGGCGTCGATCTCCTTGGCCGGGTCGACGGCGGGGATCTCGTCTTCCGGCAGCGAGTAGCCCTGCCTTCCCGGCGCCCCGCGCTCGAAGATCGTCGGTTCGGCGAAGATCATGCCGCGTTTGCCGGGGCCTTCCTTTTTAACTTTATCGCTCATGATTCGTACCTTACAACACTTCCCGCATCTCCCGGACGTAATCGTCCATCTGGGCCTTGCTGTTCATCTCGGTGGCGCAGACCAGCAGCGAGCGCTCCATGCCGGGCGCCCAGGACTTGAGGGCGATCCCGCCGAAAATCCCCTTCTGCCGCAGCTTGGACAGGACCTCTTCGGGGTCCTTCGCGAGCTGCACCGCGAATTCGTTGAAATGCGGACCGGCGAATTGCCGCTGGACGCCGGGGATCTTGAGCAGGCCCTCGCGCAGGTAATGCGCGTGGGAGTAATTGATGCGCGCGAGCTTCTGGAGTCCCTGCGGCCCCAGCAGCGAGAGATACACCGTCGTCGCCAGCGCGCAGAGCGCCTGGTTGGTGCAGATGTTGCTGGTGGCCTTCTCGCGGCGGATGTGCTGCTCGCGGGTGGAAAGCACCAGGACGAAGCCGCGCTTGCCCTCGGCGTCGACGGTCTCGCCGACCAGGCGGCCGGGCATCTGCCGGACGAACTCCTTTTTGGTGGCGAAGAGCCCCAGGTAGGGCCCGCCCAGATTGAGGAAGTTTCCGAAGGAAGCCCCCTCGCCCACCACGATATCCGCGCCCTGTCGGCCCATCGGCTCGAGCAGGCCGAGGCTGACGGCCTCGCTGAAGCAGCCGACCATCATGGCGCCCGCCCCCTTGACCGCGGCGGAGAGCTTGGCGACCTCCTCGACGACGCCGAAGGCGTTGGGCGACTGGACGCAGCAGACCGCGACCTCGTCGTTGAGCGAATTCTTCAAGGCGGCCGGATCGACGCGACCGTCGGGGCCGAAGGGGACCTCGACGATGCGGCAGTCGATGTTGCTCAAGTAGGTCTTCACCACCTGCCGGTAATCCGGGTGGATGGATTGGGCCAGCAGCACCGTCTTTTTCGCCGGGTCGGTCAGGCGCAGGGCCATCAGGACGGCCTCGGCCAGGGCGGAGGCCCCGTCGTAGTTGCCGGCATTGGCCAAGTCCATGCCGGTGAGCGAGGCGATCATGGTCTGAAATTCGAAGATCGCCTGCAAGGTCCCCTGGGAGATCTCGGGCTGGTAGGGGGTGTAGGAGGTCATGAACTCGCCGCGGCTGGTGATGGTGGAGACCGCGACGGGAATGTAATGGTGATAGGCCCCGCCGCCCAAAAAGGAGCCGGCGCCGTCGACGGTCTCGTTTTTGCGGCCGAGGGCCTTGAGGTGGCGGACCAGGTCGATCTCGGAGAGCGGCTTGGGGAGTTCGAGGGGCGCCTTGAGCCGCAGGGCCTCGGGGATCACCTCGAATAGCTCTTCGGGACTACGCACGCCGACGGCCTGGGACATTTTTTGGATTTCTTCCGGGGTATGGGGAAGATAGCGCATTAGGAAATTCCAAACCTTGAAAAGACGCGAGGATGCAGAGGAAGGCTCTCCAGACTAGGGCGCTTCGAAAACGAGTCCTAGGCCTCTTCCTCTTCTTCGATCAGTTTTTGGTAGGCCTTGGCATCGAGCAGCTCTTTGACCTCTTCGGGCTTCTTGAGCTTGATGCGGATCATCCAACCCTCGCCGTAGGGGTCCTCGTTGATGATCTCGGGGCTGTCGAGCAGCGGGTCGTTGGTCTCGACGACCGCGCCGGTCAGCGGGACGTAGAGATCGCTGACCGACTTGGTGGATTCGACGACGCCGAAGGTGTCGCCCTTGTCGATGGTCTCTTCTTCCTCCGGCAGCTCGACGAAGACGATGTCGCCCAATTGCTCTTGCGCGTAGTCGGTGATACCGACGGTCGCGACGTCGCCTTCGATGCGAACCCATTCGTGCTCGGTGGTGTATTTGAGATCTTCAGGGAAGTTCATAAGGACGCCCGCTCCTAAGCCGTTATTTTCGCGAATAAAAAGGCAATCGAGTGATTTTTGCTTTCTTCATTTTACCCCTGATGTCAATGAAAATTTCCCCGCTCTCGGCCGCGGCGCCGCGCGTCAAGAGCGCGGTCGCGATGCCGACCTGCAGGCTGGGGCTGAAGGTGCCGCTGCACACGGCGCCGACGCGCTCGGTGCCCGCGAAGACGGCATAGCCCCCGCGCGGGATCCCGGGTTCTTCCATCGTCAGGCCCTTCAGCTCGCGCGCCGGCCCGCGCTCTTGGATGCGGGCCAAGGCCTCGCTCCCGACAAATTCGCCCTTCCCCAGCTTCACGACCCAGGCGAGGCCGGCCTCGAGGGGATCGACGACGTCGCTGAGCTCGTGTCCGTAGAGCGGGTAGCCCATCTCGAGACGCAGGGTGTCGCGCGCGCCCAGGCCGATGGGGCGGATGCCCTCGGGCTCGCCCGCCTTAAGGAAGGCCTCCCAAAGCCGCAACAGGTCGCCGTTCTCCAAAAAGACCTCGATGCCCTCCTCGCCGGTGTAGCCGGTGCGGGCGATGAGCCCTTTCGCCCCGGCCAGGGAGGTCTCGCGGCATTGAAAGCGCTTCAGCGAGGCCAGGTCGAAGCCGAGGGCTTGCAGGACGGCACCGCTCTTCGGGCCTTGGAGGGCGATCATCCCCATTTCGGGGCTGCGGTCGGTCAACGAGACTTGGCCGGAGAGGTGCGAGAGCAGCCACTCTCGGTCCTTGTCGATGTTCGCGGCGTTCACGCAGAGCATGAAGCGCCGGGGGGCCAGGCGATAGACGATGATGTCGTCGACCGCGGTGCCCTTCTCGTAGAGCAAGAGCGAATACTGGGCGTCGCCGTCCTTAAGCCGGCTAACGTCGTTGGTCGTGACCTTTTGCAGAAAGGCCTCGGCCTCAGGGCCTTCGACGAAGAACTCGCCCATGTGCGAGATGTCGAAGAGGCCGCAGCGCTCGCGCACCGCCTGGTGCTCGGCCAGCACGCCCTCGTAGGAGACCGGCATGTCCCAGCCGCCGAACTCGACGAGCTTGGCGCCATGTCGAAGATGCCAGTCGTATAGGGGAGTTTTTTTGCCCATAGTTTTTTGTAGGGGCGAACCTTGGGATCGCCTTTGCCATCCGTTCTTAGGGCGAACCCAAGGTTCGCCCCTACAATCCCGCCCTATCCAAGATTTCCGGGACGAGGTCCTCCCGCCCGACCGTCATAATATGAATCCCGTGCGCGATCGCCCGCAACTCGCGGATCTGCTGCGCCGCGAATTCGATGCCGACCTGCAGGGGCTCGGCGGCGCCGTTGAACTTGTGGATGATCTCTTCCGGGATGCGGATCCCGGGCACGTGGGAATTCAAGAAGGCCGCCTGTTTCGGTCCCTTGACCAAAAGCACGCCGATCAGGCTCTTGACCTTGTGCTCCTCGCAGTAACGGTGGAAGGCCTCGACCTGGGCCAGGTCGTAGACGGGCTGCGATTGAAAGAAGGCCGCGCCGTATTTCATCTTCTCTTCCATCTTTTGGAAGAAGGCCTTGGCGCCGATGTTCTTCGGGTCGACCGCCCCGCCGACGAAGAAGTCGGTCTTGCCGCTCAGCGGGTGGTCGCCGTAGCTCAAGCCTTGGTTGAGCTTCTGGACCAAGGCCATCAGTTTGACGGAAGTCAAGTCGAAGACAGGTTTGGCTTCTTTCTGGTCGCCCTGGGCGACCGCGTCGCCGGTGAGCGGCAGGAGGTTGCGAATCCCGAAGGCGTGGGCGCCCAGCAGGTCGGATTGGAGGGCGAGACGGTTCCGGTCGCGGCAGGCCAACTGGTAGATGGGCTCGATGCCCTCGCGCACCAGGGCCGCGCTGGCCACCAGGGAGGAGAGGCGCATGATCGCCCGCTGGTTGTCCGTGACGTTGATCGCCACGACGCGGTCCTTCACCAGGCGCGCCTTCTCGAGGAAGTCGCCTAAGTCCGGGCCCTTGGGCGGCGCGATCTCGGAGGTCACGACGAAGCGGCCGGATTGTAGTTCTTCTTTAAGTCTGGTCATGAAACCCTTGTTTTACCTGGATTCTGAAAAGCGACGTGCGGCCGACAGCGTGTTCCACAGCAGCATGGCGATGGTCATGGGCCCCACGCCGCCGGGCACCGGCGTCACGTAGGCGGCCTGCTGGAGGGCCGAGGCGAACTCGACGTCGCCGACGATCTTTTTGTCGGCCTTGCGGTTGATGCCGACGTCGATCACCACCGCCCCCGGCTTGAGCCAAGAGCCCTTCACCAGCTCGGGGACCCCGACGGCGGCGACCACCACGTCGCCGCGGCGCACCTCGGCGGCCAGGTCGGGAGTGCGGGAGTGGCAATAAGTGACCGTAGCGTTCTTCTCGAGCAGCATCATGCCCATCGGCTTCCCCACGATGTTGCTGCGCCCGACCACGACGGCGTGCTTGCCTTGCAGCTCGAAGCCGATGGACTCGAGGAGTTTCATGGCGCCGAAGGGCGTGCAGGAGCGAAAGCCCTCGCGGCCGGTGACCAGGTTGCCGATATTGAGGGGGTGCAGCCCGTCGACGTCCTTGCGGGGATCGATGTAGGTGGCGATGTCGAGACCCTGGAGGGTTGGAGGCAGGGGCAGCTGAACCAAGATACCGTGGACTTGGGGATCTTCGTTCAATTTACGAACCAGGGCGATCAATTCCTCCGCCCTCGTGTCCGCGGGCAGGCTGTGTTGGAAACCGGCGATGCCGACGTCCTCGCAGGCCTTGGTCTTGTTGCGCACGTAGATCTGACTGGCGGGGTCTTCGCCGACCAGGACGACGGCGAGACCGGGGCGCAGACCCTTCGCCGCGAAGAGCTCCGAGACCCCTTGCTTGATTTCGGCGCGGACTTTCTCGCTGACCGCCTTGCCGTCGATGATGCTGCCCATGGTCGTGGGGACTAATCGGCGCCCCCCACCCAAGTCAACGGCTTTTTGGCGCCGGTCGCGGGCCTAGAAGGCCCACTTGACGACCACCGGCATCAGCCGGGTCAGGAAGGCGACGTTGTTCTCGTTGAAGACGATGTCGAAGGAGACGTCGGAGCCGATCTTGAAGTGCTCGGTGATGTCGTACTGCCAGCCGAAGACCGGGATCGCGGCGTCGCCGAAGTCGGCGCCGTCGAAGTTGGCGACGTAACCCATGCCGGCTCCGACGAAGAGGTTCACCTTGGGGGTGATGTCGAAATAGTAGCGGAAGCGGGCGCCGACGTGGAAGGTGTCGGTGTCGCCCACCGTGCCCTCGAGGCGCAGGCTCAGCGAGGTGTGCTCGGTGAAGAAGAACTCGGGTTCGAGACCGATGTCGAAGGAGGCGCCAAGGCCCTCGGTGCCGACGGCGACGCCGAGCGGCAGGTTCAAGACGAATTGCCGCGCCTGGGTGTCGGCCAGGGCGGGGGCGCTTAGGCCTCCGAGGATGCCGGCCGCGACGAAGAATTTTTGGGAATGACGGATGATTTTTTTCAACATAATCGTTTCTCCTCTTGAATAAGACAGTGACGGCGACAAAACCCGCACACCAGTCGCCGCGACGGTTCCTAAAATCCAGATCCGGATTTTTCGCTACCGACTGAGGTCCGCGCTGTCAACGAGATTTTGATGGCGAGCGACCTCGCGCTGTAGGATCATCCACGATGAAACAAAGGAGCGAACCATGTCCGGAGAAATTCGAGAATATTCCATGTACATCGACGGCGCCTTCGTCGAGGCCGTCTCGGGCGAAAGAGCCAAGTCGATCGGACCCGCGGACCAAGAAACCCTCGCGACCTTCCCCCGCGGCGGAAAGGAAGACGTCGACCTAGCCGTCGCCGCCGCGCGCAAGGCATTCGAGGATTCCGACTGGGGCCACGTGCGCAACAGCGTCGAGCGCGGCCGCCTGCTGCGCGAGATCGGCAAGCGGCTGCGCGACGACCTGGACCGCTTGGCCGAGATCGAGGCCCTCGACACCGGCAAGACCATCACCGAGACCAGCCTGATCGACGTCCACCAGGCTGCCGACACCTTCGAGTACTTTGCGGACCTCGCCACGCAGCTCAACGGCGAGGTCCTGGCCGTGCCCGCCGACGCCCTCGACCTGGCGCTGCGCGAGCCGCTCGGCGTCTGCGGCGCCATCGCCGCCTGGAACTTTCCGCTGATGTTCGCGTCGTGGAAGATCGCTCCCGCCCTGGCCGCCGGCAACACGACGGTCTTCAAGCCCGCCGAGCTGACCTCGATGAGCGCCCTCGAGCTGGCCAAGATCTGCGACGCGGTCGGTCTGCCCGCCGGCGTCGTCAACGTCGTGACCGGCCCCGGCTCGGCCGTCGGCCAGGCCTTGGCCGAGCACCCCGACGTCGCGAAGCTCTCTTTCACCGGCTCCACCGAGGTCGGACGGCGCATCCTGCAGGCGGCGGGCGGCAACCTCAAAAAGACCACCCTCGAGTTGGGCGGAAAATCTCCAAACATCGTCTTCCCCGACGCCGACCTCTCCCGCGCCGTCAGCGGCGCCCTCACCGCCATCTTCTTCAACGCCGGGGAGTGCTGCATCGCGGGCTCGCGCCTCCTCCTCCACGCCGACATCTACGACGCCTTCGTCGAGCAATTGGTCGAGCGCGCCCGCAAGATCAAGGTGGGACATCCCCTGGATTGGGACTCGCGCATGGGACCGCTGGTCACGCCGGCGCACCGGGAGCAGGTGCTCTCCTACGTGCGATGGGCCAAGGAGAACGGGTTGAAGCTGCTCTGCGGCGGCGAGGCGCCGAAGGACCCCGCCCTCGCCCGCGGCAACTATCTCGAGCCGACGATCTTCGCCGCCGACTCCAACGCGGTGAAACTGGCGCAGGAGGAGATCTTCGGGCCGGTCCTGACCGTGCTGAAATTTACGGAGGAGGAAGAGGCCGTCCGCCTCGCCAACGACACGATCTACGGCCTGGCGGGCGCCGTCTGGACCCAGGACATCAAGCGGGCCTTCCGCGTCGCCAAGCGGATCAAGGCGGGCCAGGTCTGGATCAACCAATACATGCTGGTCTCGCCCTTCGCCCCGCACGGGGGCTTCAAGCAGAGCGGCTACGGCAAGGATTTGTCGAAATACTCGCTGGAAGAATACACGCAGGTGAAGAACGTCTACGTGGATCTTTCGGAGGATGAATTCTTGAGTCTGTACGAGTAGGTCACTCCGCCGAGGCCAGCTCGGCCGCGGCGACCTCACGAACCTCGACCTTGGTATGGCCGCGGCGGTGAAAGCCCAGCTTGCGCGCCGCCGCGTAGGAAAGGTCCAAAATGCGCCGCTTGATGAAAGGCCCGCGATCGTTGACCCGCACCACGGCCTTCTGGCCGTTCTCCAGATTGGTCAATTCCAGCAGGGTCCCGAAGGGAAGGTCGCGGGAGGCGCAGGTCATGGCGTGCATGTTGTAGCGCTCGCCGCTGGCGGTGCGGCGGCCGTGGAAGCCGGGGCCGTACCAAGACGCCCATCCGACGGCCATGGGCGCGGATTCGATCTCGAGCTTCAGGTCGGCGGGCACGGGGATCATCAGGTCCCAGGCCTTGAAGTGGGCCTTCACCTCTTTTTTGACCTTGGCGAGGCCCGGCGCGGCGAGCGAGGCCAGGCTCAAGGCGAAAATCAAGCTGAGCGCAACGCGAAACATCTTTTGAAGGGCTAACGATTTTCTCCTCAAGCGTCAACCCGGCCGGGAAAGCCGGCGGGATCATTGACATTTCTCAAGCCGTTCCCTAACGTGTCCCGAGGGACCCCGCTCGCAAGGTCCCGGAAGGAAATGCCATGTCCCGCGCCCAGTCCGCCAAGCCCGCCACCCGATTGATGATCGCCGCCTCCGAAAGCGACGCAAACCTGTTTTGGGCCACCCGGTTTCTCGCCCCGGACCCCGTCGTCTTCATCGAGCACCGCGGCAAGCGCTACCTATTGCTCAACGACCTCGAGGTCGACCGCGGCAAGAAGGAAGCCGAGGTCGACAAGGTGCTCAGCTATTCCGAGGTCGAAAAAAAGCTCACCGGCAAAAACGGCAAGAAACCCATGATGAGCGACGTCATCGCGCAGGTGCTCAAGGATCTGGGCGCCAAGGAGCTCGTCGTGCCGGCGACCTTCCCGCTCTCCTTCGCCCTGCAGCTGAAAAAGCGGAAATTCAAGACCCTGCCCAAGCCGGATCCCTTCTATGAGGAACGGGTGCTCAAGACGGCTCGCGAGAAGGCCGCGATCAAGGACGCCCTAAAGCATACCGGCGAGGCGATCCAGGCCGCCTACCGCGTCCTGCGCGAAGCGAAGATCCGCGGCGACCGCATTTACTACCGCGGCGAGGCCCTGACCAGCGAGCGCCTGCGCGGGACGATCAACCTGCACCTCATGGCGCAGAATTGCCTCGGCAAGCACACCATCGTCGCGGGCGGCAACCAGGCGGTGGACCCGCACTGCGAGGGCTACGGGCCCCTCAAGCCGCACCAGACCATCGTGATGGACGTCTTCCCCCGCTCGATGGACAGTCAGTACTTCGCCGACATGACGCGCACGGTGGTGAAGGGAAAGGCGAACGAGAAGATCCGCCGGATGTGGCACACGGTGAAGGAGGCCCAGGAAGGCGGCATCCGGCGCATCCGAGCGGGCGTCGACGGGCGCGACGTCCACCAGTGGATCCAGGATTACTTCGAGGCGCGGGGCTACAAGACGGGACGGGTGAAGGGCCGAATGCAGGGCTTCTTCCACGGCACCGGGCACGGCCTGGGACTGGACATCCACGAGGCGCCGCGGGTATCGAAGGTGTCGGAGATTTTAAAGGCCGGAACCGTGGTGACGGTCGAGCCGGGCCTTTATTACCGCGGCATCGGCGGGGTGCGGATCGAGGACGTCGTCTACGTCAAGACAGGCGGTTGCGAAGTGCTGTCGCATTGCCCGAAGATATTGGAGATCCCGTAGGGGCCGTCGCCCCCTACAGATCCTTGAGGATCTCTTCCTTCTTCTTGTCGTAATCCTTCTCGGTGATCAGCCCCTTGTCCTTCAGGGCCTTCAGCTCGGTCAGGCGGGCCTGGGCGTCGCTTTGGTCCTTCGCGGAGGGAGCCGGACGCGCCGGCGCCGGAGCGGCGGTCGTGGAAGAAGTCGTCGAAAGCGTCGTCGCCCCTGCCGCCGAAGAGGCTTCCGGCGACTTAGCCACCTTCTTGCCCTTCTTCGCCAGCTCGGCCTCCTCGCGCAGCCGCTCGTCCTCGTCGTCGAGGGCATCGGCGATCTGCGGCCAGTTGGCCTTGAGGTCGATGATCAGCGTGTCCGTCGTGTCGAGAGCGAACTTCTGCCCCTGCTGCGGCTCGATGCGCACGCCCACGCCCTTGGCCTCGTCGATGAGGCGCTGACCGGTCGTCTTGGCCTGGTAGTCGCCCTGCAACTTCGCCTCGACCTTCAAAAAGTCCATGTGCAGCTCGTCGCCGACGATCCACAGGCGCACGCTGGTGAGCTTGTCGTTGCGGATGATGAAATACGGCCGCTTCTGCACCACCGACCATATCACCGCCTGCTCCGGCGTCGCCTTGGCGAAGGCCTCGATCAGGTAGGGCGCGAACTTGTCGATGTACTCCAGCTCGAAGATGTCGCGGTTCTTGGACTCTTTCAAGAGGATCAGCTTCTTGCTGTACTTGAGGCTGCGCAGGATGGCCCGGATCTGCTCGTCGGTGAAGGTGTGGGGGTGGTTGAGCTGGACCTCCGGCCCCTTGGGCTTGAATTTTTCCAGCTTCACGAAATTGGCCTGATTGTTGGGCTGCTGGTAGACCGTGGCGCCCCGGGCGGCCAGGGCCGGGACGGACAACAACACCAGGGAAAAAATCTGCAAGAGTCGCTTCATGGATACTCCGACGCGGGAGAGGCGGTTTTGGTTTCGCGTTGGGCTCTAATATAAAGGTTGGGGGAGGTCAACATTCTCAAAATTTTGTTGCCTAAGCCCCCGGCTTTCCACAAGATAGGCCCCTATGCAACGCAGGTTTTGGCTGGTCCTGCCCCTCGCCTTTCTCCTGGTGACGGCGGCGGGCCTCTATCTCACGCCCCATCCGGCGGGGCTCGGCACGCATCGCGCGCTGGGCCTGCCCAAGTGCCTCTTCCTCGAATGGACCGGCCTCCCCTGCCCCGGCTGCGGCCTGACCACCAGCTTCACGCACCTGCTGCACGGCCAATGGCGCGAGGCCTTCGCGGCCCATACCCTGGGCCCCCTGCTGTTTTTGGCCTTCGGGGTCGCGGCGGCCCTTTCCCTGGCCGAGTACTTTCATCGCCGGACCCCGCTCGGCGGCTTCTTGCGCGGGGCCAAGATGCATTGGGCCTATGCCGGACTGACCGTTTTTTTGGGCGCCTGGGCCCTGCGCCTGGCCTCGATTTGGCAACACCATTCTTGAACGACGAAGCGAAAGGACGAACGCTATGACGCCTCCTCCCACCCCGACCTCCACCGCCACCCCCGCGCCGGCCCCCGCCGGCGCCCCGAAGAACAACACCAAGGCCATCATGGCCCTGGTCTTGGGCATCCTCAGCCTGCTCTGCTGCGGCTTTTTCGCCGGCATCCCGGCCATCATCGTCGGGCGCTCCGAGGTCAAGGCCATCGACGAGGGGCGCGGCGATCCCGCCAACCGCAACCTTGCGCAGATCGGCTGGATCCTCGGCCTGGTGGGGACCGTCCTCAGCGCCATCGGCGCGCTGGTCTACATCGGCATCTTCGCCTTCGCCATCATGCAGGGCAAGGCGATGAACCCCAGCACTTTCTAATTTCGGAACTATTATGGGCCTCAAGATCGTCGCGGGTTCGGCCAAGGGCCGCAAGCTGCGCGGTCCCAAATCGAAGGGCATCCGCCCGGCGGCGGCCCGCGTCCGTGAATCGCTCTTTCAGATCCTCGGGGACCTGTCCGGCAAGCGCGTCCTGGACCTCTTCGCCGGCACCGGGAGCATGGGCCTGGAGGCCCTCTCCCGGGGCGCGGATTCGGTCGTCTTCGTCGACCCCAACCAGGCCGCCGTCTCGCTGCTCTTCCACAACCTGGGGCTCACCGGCTTTCAAGACCGGGCCCACGTGATCAAGAAGAAGGCGGCCGCCGCGATCGAGTTCCTGCACAAGAAGGGCTACCGTTACGATTTGATCTTTCTGGATCCCCCTTACGACCGGGGCTTCGTCGACGCCACCCTCAAGAAGCTCAAGGCCTGCCCATTGCTCGCCCCGGGCGGCCTCCTGCTCTGCGAGCACTCTCCCCGCGAAAGCCCCGCTTTTTTGAGTGGACTCGAGGTGGCGGATTTACGTAAGTACGGCCAAACGACGGTCACCTTCCTCAAGGAAACCCCATGCGCAGCAAAGTCGCCATCTACCCCGGCTCCTTCGACCCGCCCACCTTCGGGCACATGAACATCGTCGAACGCGGTTTAGGTATTTTCGAAAAGATCATCATCGCCGTCGCCCACAACACCTCGAAGCGCTCGCTGTTCCGGCCGGAAGAACGCGTCGCCCTGCTGAAGAAGCTCTTCAAGGGCCGTAAGGACGTCGAGATCGACACCTTCGAGGGCCTGCTGGTCGAGTACGCCCGGCGGAAAAAAACCAACGCCATCCTCCGCGGCTTGCGCACGGTGGCGGATTATGAATACGAATTGCAAATGTCCTTCGCCAACAAAAACCTCGACCCGAAGCTCGAGACCATCTTCATGATGACCGAGAGCCGCTTTTCCCACATCAGCTCGACAATCATCAAGGAAATCGCTTACTTCGGAGGCTCGGTGAAGGGCCTGGTGCATCCCTTGGTCGCCAAGACCATCCAAGCGAAACTCAAGGAAAGAGCCTAAGACATGGTGAAACTCGCCCAACGCATCCAAAAGGTGAAACCCTCCCCCACCCTGGCCATCGACACCAAGGCCAAGGCAATGAAGGCGGAGGGCATCGACGTGGTCGGCTTCGGCGCCGGCGAGCCCGACTTCGACACGCCCGAGCATATCAAGCAGGCCGCCATCGCGGCCCTGAAGGCGGGCAAGACCAAGTACACGCCGGTGGGCGGCGTCAACGAGTTGAAGGACGCGATTATCGCGAAGCTGAAACGCGACAATAACCTAAGCTACACCCGCGACGAGGTCCTGGTCAGCTGCGGCGGCAAGCATTCCCTCTACAACATCGCGCAGGTCCTCCTCGAGGCCGGCGACGAGGCGATCATCCCCGCCCCCTATTGGGTGAGCTATCCCGACCAGGTGCTCCTAAACGACGCGACCCCCGTCATTGTCGAGACGAAAGAGGCCAACGGCTTCAAAATCACGCCGCAAGAGTTGGAGAAGGCGATCACCCCCAAGACCAAGGCCTTCGTCCTGAACAGCCCCTCCAACCCGACGGGCTCGGCCTACAGCCGAAAAGAGCTCGAGGCGATCGCCGAGGTGCTGGTCGCCAAGAACGTCCTCTGCATCTCCGACGAGATCTACGAAAAGATCGTCTACGAGGGCTTCGAATTCGTCTCCATCGCCTCGCTGAACGACAAGATCAAGGCCCTGACCGTCACGGTCAACGGCGCCAGCAAGGTCTACTCGATGACCGGCTGGCGGATGGGCTACGCGGCGGGGCCCAAAGAGATCCTCGCGGCCATGACCAAGCTGCAGGGCCAGGTCACGACCAACATCAACAGCATGACCCAGTGGGCCTGCGTCGCGGCCCTCAACGAGTCCCAGGATTTCTTGAAGGAGTGGGTGGCCGAATTCCAGCGCCGCCGCGACTACATCGTGAAGCGCTTCAACGCCATGCCGGGAATCCGCTGCTACAACCCGCAGGGCGCCTTCTACGTCTTCCCCAACATCTCCACCTATCTCGGCAAGAGCGCGGGCGGCCGCAAAATCGAAACCGACTCGGCCTTCTGCGAATACCTGCTCGAGAAGCACCTGGTGGCCTGCGTCGCGGGCTCGGGCTTCGGCGCGCCGGGCTACATGCGGCTCTCCTACGCGACCAGCATGGAGAACATCCAAAAGGGCCTCGACCGCATCGAGAAGGCCTTGGGCGATTTTCAGCCTTAAAAAGTCGGGATGCTCGGAAAATCGGTCGGCAAATTGACCCTGGGATCGGAGGTGGTAATAAGGTCCAGGAACGGCACCGAACTTACGTCGATCCCCTCGTCAACGCAGGTACCCTGATCAACCCCGATCGCGGTCGAAAGCTGGGCGCATTCCGCTGTAAAATCGTCGATCGGCGGCGGAGGAGCAAAGGCCATACCCGGCTCAACCAGCGAATCCAAAAAGGTGCCGCTCCAAAAGTTCCGATCCGTGCGGTAGCGAGCGATATAACGAAACGTCGAATCGAACTCGGGATCGGAGTATACCTCTTGTTTAACGCTTTGACGCAGGGTTTTGGCCAACTGAGCCTCGCTAGTGGCCCCTGGCAAGGCCTGTTGCTCGATCTTGACCGTGCTTATGGTCGCATCGGGGAAAGAGACCATCGGCGCAAAAGCCACACTCAAGAAATATTCGGTACTTTTATCGAGGGGCTTTGCAAAATCCCTGTGGTTGTAATCGGCCCCAAAATGAGTCACCAAGAAGGGAGGGTCCCCTCCGCTGGGCGGGTCTTCAAGACGTACCCGATAAGTGCCTACGCCCGGATTTTTTTCATTTTCGGGCGTGCCGGGATCGTCTTCTATCGACAGCTGTTCAAAGAAGCCCGCCATCAGACGGATAAATTCGCCGTCTCCGTTACGGTCCGCCCAAATTCTAAAACAAACCGGCCTGAGGTCTGCTATCGGCGCCTGGCTAGGACACACCGAATCGCATCCGGTAGGGCAAGTGCATCCCGTACACCCGAGAGTGGTTCCCGTGCCGAAGAAATCGTAATCGGAAAAATCGATTTTCACCCCGTTGCCCAGGAAAATGCCGCCAATTGGGCCGGGCACCTCGTAGAACACAGTCACCGGGTTAAACGGTATTTCTAAGACGCTCAGGTCGGAAAGAATGGCGGCGACGGCATCGTCGACACCTTGATTAAAGGTGAATCCGAAAGTAATGGCCTCGAAAAACTCTCCTCCGATCGGCAAAACCTCGTTTTTAATATAATCAAGGCCGGTAGCGCTTCCGGAAAATTTCAGACTGCCGCCGGCCACCGCCAGTTCGTCGGTCTCGACGCCGATATCATCCGGAAATTGCAGAGAGGCCGGAAGTTCGGCCAAAGGGGCCGGAGCCGTCGCGGGGCTGGGCAAACCGACGCAGCCGCATAATATCGCCAATACGGCCCAAAATAATAGTATATGGAATGTATTCCGGAACTTGTTTTTCACAACTTAAGGTTCCACACAACAAACGCCGTTGCAAAAGTTAGCTTTGGACACAAAGTCGGACGCGATCAGGGCGTTGCATGCCAATTGGCCGGAAGCGTCGCAGGCGATGCCGATTCCCGATCCGGGCAATGCCTCGGCACAGCCCTCTATCAGCTCAGGGGGAAACACCATGCAAATCTCCGCATACCAAGTGGGGATCACGAAACCCAATCCGCCCAGGCAAGATTCGGGGAATCCATCCCCGTCGAGGTCCAGCGTTTCGCCGGCCAAATTAATGGCGGGAATCGGCGGCGGCAAGGGGACGCAACACCCGTTTTCACAAGTGTGGTTGAAAGTCTCGCAGCCCCCCGAGAGGCCGTTTGCCGAATTGATAGCCTCCGCCTGATTGCAGGATAGCCGGGTTATATCAAAGGGACATTCCCGACAACATCCCACCTCGCTGCAGCCCAGTTCCATCGGGCAATCCGAATTGGCTTCGCATGAAAAAATCCCCGGCGCGCAAATACTGACGCACGCGTCTCCAATTCCGTCCCCATCGCCGTCGCTTTGGTCCGGGTTGGAAGTGACGGGGCAATTATCGCAGAGGTCTCCCACCATATCCCCATCGGTTTCGCTTTGTTCGGGATTTGGATACAGCGGACAATTATCGATCTCGTCGTCGATCAGGTCGGCATCTTGGTCGAAGAAACATACCGAAGAATCCAGGGAACTCACGCAACGCAGGTTGTAATACTTGGAGAGGGAATACAGGCTTTTAAGCGGAATATCGACTTCTTTGGTGACCGGACTTTCGCCCGAGAACGCCGCGGCGACGCTCTCAATCAAAAGATTCTCGATCCCCACCAAGCCTTGGGCTTGCAGCGAAGCCTGAGCCCCTGTCAAGTCGGAGACGCAGGATGGAAAAAGCAATCGCAGGTTTACGGCGAAGCTTCCGTTCAGCATCTTGTCCTTATTGTTAAGGAAACGGCTGAAAGATACGGTTCCGTCGAATTCGTAGAGGCAATCCTTTCCTTCCGTCGCAACACACTTTCCGCCCACCGAGACGGCCCCTCGGGGCGGACGCTGAACTGAGTTTTGCATGATAGGGTCGCACTTTAAATTTTGGATCCTCAGCGCCTTGACGGCGGGCGATTTGACGCTGTTTTCGACGTCTCCGGAATCGGCCAAACCAAGGGTCAGCAAAATGGAGGTTGCGGTTATGGATGCCACGGCGACGCTATTGCTTTGGCTCAACGCGGCACCGGAGGTTTTTGCCTCGTTTACGGTAGGTAAAGCCGAACCGCCGCAAGAAGCGACCGAACACAGAACTATCGAAAGTATTAAGTATTTGGCTGAGAATTTACCCACGAACCCCTCGTTACCTAAAAATTATAGGCCAAGAGATTGATCAAAACAATTTAATTTTCGTTCATGAAAAGAAAAGGGAGGCCGCGAAGGCCTCCCTTGATTACCCTATGACATTCTCTCCTTGGCACGACCGTCACGGCCCGGTGGGACAACCAGGGCTGTTGATGCCGTAGTAACCGTTACCTCTCGTGGTGTCGGGGCCGCCGGTCACCCCCGTTGTTGTCGAACAACCATCGGCCCTCGTGCAGCAATTCTGGCCGCCACAGAAACCGCCTGCATAGGCCTGCCAAACCGAGGGAGGCACTTCAAGACAACCTATGCCCGCTTGGCAACCTGCGGTAAAAGGGTTGGCGTCTTGATTTTTCCCCATCGTGCAGACCGGCTTACTCGAATAAAAATGCGGGCAGGTAGAGGGATCTTCCTCGCAATTAGGAAAGTTGGGAAGCACGGGAAGATCCAGGAGTCCTTCCAAGGCGGCTATTCCGACTAGATGAACCAGGAATGAATCGACGTTTTCGGTCAGTTGATAGGCACTGCGACCCACTACGGCCACGTTGTCTTCCAGCCCCTGGTCCACAATAAAATTCTCCGCGGCGACAAAGGCCTCGGCCAGGGTATTATATACTTGGCCTCCGAATACGCTTCCGCGCTTAATCTTCGGGCCGGTTGTTCCGCTTTGAACGCCGCACATCTCGGTAACGCATTCTTTGTAGCTCATGTCCTGAATAGGCAGCCATTTACACTCGCATTTACACCTCGCGATTTGGTCGTCTCCAGCACGGTCGAAGCATTGGAGACATCCGTTGGATGGGTCATTCTCAAGGCGATAACAGCTTTTGTAATCGCCCGGAGGAACCTCTGTCTGCGCACTCGCTACCGGCGCATAAATAGCGCTTAGTAGGAACGCTATGAGTATAGCTAGAATATGAGACTTATTTTTCCCCATAACACTACCCCTCTTTCGATTTTGAAGATCTCATTATCATCTAAAGTAAGGGTCCCCATTTTCCGGATGTAATTCCCAAAGACGGAAAATGCGTGAGACTTACCAAAAATAAATAATGTACGTAATTTTGTTCTGATTTAAATTCCAAGTCAATAGTTGCCTCCGTGAAAATCCAGGGGACTCGTAAAATTTTTTCAAAACCGTGGATGTTTAACCCGTAAGAGGCAAAGCTCGTTTAAGACGCGAGAAAAACCCGCCTTTTGCCGCACCTCTCTCCTTTTCCAAGTCCTCGAAGAGCTTTTTCTGAAAACGCTGATTCAAGTAGCGCGAGCGATACTCCTCGGGCAGCGAGGCGGCGATCCCCTCGAGGACCTGGATCCCCTTTCCAAAAAGCTCGAGGGCCTCGGCGCGCGCCTTCTTGGCGGAAAGATGCCGGCCCCAGGCGTGGTAGAGCTCCCAGAGCAGCTCCCGGTAATTATTTTTTTTGCATTCCTGTTCCAGCTCGAGGAAGACGGGGACCGGATCGCCGACCGCCGAAGCCTTGGCCCGCAGCAGGCGCAGCCGTATCTCAAACTCATGGTCCTGAGTCTGGACCTCGAGCTCGCCGAGGCACTTCCGGCAGGCCTCCCACTTCCCTTGATCGTAGAGCAGATCCGCCAAGCCGTATCTCGCCAGCGCCTTCAGCTCCTCGTTGCCGATTCCGGCCGCCTCGGCGTCGGCCTGCCGGAAGAAATTCTCGGCCGCCTCGAAGCCGCCGAAGCCGCGCTCCCAATAGGCGAGCATCAACGCGAACCAGCCGGCGAGCAGCGGCTCGGAAATTTCCTCGGAGACCTTGCGCCCCTCCCGGAAGCAGCCCAGGGCGTACTCGCCCATGCCCAGCGTCAGGTACACGCTGCCTTGGCGCAGCAGGTTGTGCGCGATGTCCTTGCGGGTGCCGAACTTGCGCTGGTACTGGTCCATCTTCTGCAGGATGGAGAGGGCCTCGATGTAGCGGTTTTCCTTGAGCAAGGCGGTCAGCAGGTTGCCCATGACGGAATACAGCGCGTGCATGGCGCCGGACTGCTCGGCCAGGACCATGGCCTTCTTCAGGCAGGAGATCGTTTCCTGGTAGCGGGAGCCCTTCAGGCAGGCGAAGCCCATGCCGTTCAAGAGGGTGAGCTGGTCCGAGATGTTGTAGGACTCGGAGCGCTCCAGGCGGCGGCGGAAGAACTGGACGGCCTCCTCGTGCCGCCCGGCCAGCGACAGGGAGAGGCCGAGATTGTTGTTCTTGACTTGGAACCTTTCCGCCTCGGAGAGCTCCGCCTCCCGCGCGAAGGTCTTTTCGAAGCGCGCCACGGCCTCCGCCACCTTCCCCTCGTGGAGGTCGACGTTGCCCAAGGCGTTTTCCAGGATGGTCCGGTGCAGGGGGTCGCCGTCCGGAAGCAGTCTCACCGCCTCCTCGTAGTGCTCGCGCGCCTGGGCGAATTTCCGCGTCTTGAAGTACAGCCAGCCGGCAAGCTCCTCGCTCTCCCAGGATGGATACTGCGCCAATTTTTCCCGCAATCTCTCCGCCTCGGGGTAGCTGCCCGAGAGGATCAGGAGGCGGAAGGCCTTCAAGGTCAAGGCCTGCCACTCCGGTGAACCCTCCGCCGTCAGCTCGGCGGCCTTCCGCAGGCACTCGCAAGCCGAGGCGACCTTCCCTTCCCGCTCCAAGTCCTCGCCGGCTTGGCGGTAATAACGGATCGCCTCGGGATTTTCCCCCGCCTTCGCGTAGTGATAGGCAAGCTCCTTCACCGGCGTCGCCGCGGACTGGGCGAGGCCGCGCACGATCTTGCCGTGCAGCTCGCGCCTCCGCTCGGCCGGGAGCTCACCGATCAGGTCGAGGGCCAAGGCCTGGCTGGAGACGCGGTAGACCGGATCTCCGTAGGGATTCCCGCTCAGCAGGCCCAGCTTCATGCAATTTTCCGCCACGTCGACGAAGGCGGCGGAATCCATGCCGAGGATGTTCAAAATCTCCGCTTCGCCCGCGGGCCTAAACAGGAGGGCCAGCGTCATCAGCAGCTCCTCTTCCGCGGGCTTGAGCTGCTTGAGCTTTTCCTCGTAGAGCTGGTGGATCTTGTCGGGACGGAGCAGGTTCTCCAGGGGCTCCCCGCGGAAGAAGTGCGGGGCGAGAAAACGCAGACCCTCCACCATCAGCAAGGGGAGGCCGCCGGAATACTGGTGCAGGACCTCGGCCAAGTTTTCGGTCGGGGTCCGCTCGCCCAAGACCAGCTTGAGATAGGTGGAGATCCCCTTCGCGCTCAGGTGGGGCAACCGGACGCCGTCCTCGATCGCCTCCTCGGTCGCGACGAGCAGGAACAGGGGCGCCGGCTGGCCGGAGGCGCGCAGCTTGCGGGAATGCGCCGCCAGCTCGAGCACCAGGCTGCGCAGGTCTTGGTCGGCCTTGTGAAAATCGTCGATCAGCAGGCAGAGGGGCCCGCGCTTCGAGGCCTCCAGGAGGAAGTCCATCCGGCGCCGGGTCTGCCAATTCTGGTCCAGCGCGTCGCCGGTGAAGGGCGGCATGTCCAGCCACTTCTCCAGTTTCGGCCAGGAGGGGACGTTCCAGTCGCATTCCACCTGCAAGAAACGGATCTCTTTCAGTTGGACGACGTGGCGGATTTCCTCCAACACCCGGCTCTTGCCCAGGCCCGCCTCTCCGGTGATGAAATACACCGAGGAGAAATCCGAGGGCTCCGCGGAAAACAAGGCCTTTTCCAGGCGCTCTTGGATCGGCCGAAGCACCTCCTCGCGGCGCTCGACGATGGGGCCCTCGATGGGGATCTGCGCGTTGAGCTCCTCCTCCTCGTGGCGATACCGGCCGCCGGTCGCGAGGTTCAGGAAGTTCAGCACGACCCGGCTGTTGGAAAAACGGTCGGAGGGATTCTTGGCCAGGAGCTTTTCCGTAATCTCGCGGAGGTAGGCCGGGACCTCGCGCCCCTTCCAGAGGCTCGGGGACAGGCTGCCGGAGCGGTGCCACTCCATGACGTCTTCCGGGTCGTTCGCTCGGAAGGGCAGACGCGCGGTGAGGCAGAGCAGGCAAAGCATGCCCAGCGAATACAAGTCCACCCGGTGGTCGAGTTTGGCGCTGCGGGCCAGGACCTCGGGCGCGATGAAGGCCAGGGTGCCGCCGAACTGCTGGGGCAGCGCCTTCAGCCGCACCGCCACGCCGAAGTCGACGAGCTTCACGTTGGGATGTCCGGCCAAGTCCTCCACCAGGACATTTTCGGGCTTGATGTCGAAATGAATGATGCCCTGGGAATGGATGCACTCCAGCGCGGAGAGGATCTGGACCAGGATCTCTTCGAAATAGGCGACGGGCTTGTCCGCGATGGCCTCGAGCAGGGGCTTACCCGGGCAAAACTCGGTGCTGAGGAAATACTGCTCGTTTTCGGGAGAAAAACCGAAGTCGAAGACCCGGGCGAGGTGGACCTGCTTCAGCTCGGCCAAGATCTCGAATTCCCGTTTGAAGACGTCGATGTTGTTTTGATCGCAATGCTTGAGGTGGAGGAACTTGACCGCGACCTTCTCCCCCCGACGGGGATCGTCGGCCAGCCAAACCTCGCCGAAGCCGCCTTCGCCCAGCTTTTTGAGGAACTCGAATTTCCCTGCTTCGGTATTTCCTTGCCCGAAAGCACCCACAAAAAAACCCCTACCCTCCTCCTTCCCAAACAAATCCATGATAACCCACGGGCGGGGCGAATTGCACCATCATTTCTTTGCCATGATCTCCTGGACAGCGCGGGCCTAAGGTCCCTATCATGGGGACTCACAGACAAGGGGTGCCGGGTCGTGGGGGGCCTTTTCAAAAACAGCAAGATTTCCTTCTTGCTTTTCAAGTTCTTCCTGGAATTCGCCTTTTCCGCCGGATTCTTCGCCGCGACCTCCCTATTCATCACGCGGGTGGGTACCTTTTCCCTGTTCTACATCTATTTTGCCTCCTCCATCATCGCGCTCGGCCTCTCCTATTTCTTTTCGAAGATCATCGACCGATACTCGCGAAAGGTCATCTTTTACGGCTCTTTCTTCACCTTGGGCGGCCTGGTCCTGATCGGCTGGGCCCTGATCCAGCTCTTCCCGGAGTGGAAGGCCCTCTATTTCGCGGTGCGCATCTATTCCTACGCCGTCCTGGTCCTGACCGGGCTGGAATTTTGGGTCCTCGCCAGCCTCACCTTCACCCACGCCGACTCGAAGAAGGTCAATTCGCAGCTGGTGGTGGCCACCATCCTGGGCGAGATGGCCGGCGGCCTCTTCACCGGCTTCGCCTCCCAATGGCTGGGCACCGAGTCGCTGTTGCTGCTGTGGGGCGCCTCGCTCTGCATCATTCCTTTCCTATTCGTCCGCTTTTCTTTCCCGCGGCCAGAGACCTCCGGATTTTCGACCGGAATCGTGTGGGGGGAGGTCCAGGCCCCCGGGACCGGCTTCCGCTCGCGGTCCTTCTTCTCCAACCGCCTGATCCAGCTGATCTTCGTCTTCTGGATCGGCTACTCCTTCATCTGCTACGGCTCCGATTACGTCTTCAACTCCTTCGCCGCCGAGCGGATCCAAGGGGAGGACGAACTTACCGCCTTCTTCGGCAAGGTCTCGGCGGCCGCCAGCCTGATCGTGCTTTGCTATCACCTGCTGATCGCTCCGAAAATCACCGAGCGGCTGGGCCCGGCGCAAAATTTCATCCTCTTCGCCGCCTTGATGATCCTGCCGTGGATCCTTTTCATCATTCACCCCTCCCTGGTGACCATCGCGATCGTGGACGGCATCGTCTTCTATTTTTCCGATCACTTCGCGACCGGGATCCACTCCTCCATCCTCACCGTATTTCCGGAGCGGGTGAAGGGCCGGCTTCGCGTCCTGACCGAGGGCTTCGGCCGGCCGCTGGGCACCGTCCTGCTCTTCGCCGTCGCGGCGCTCTTCGCCTTCCAAGTCCGCATCGAACAGATGCAGTATTGGATGCTGGCCGCCGCGGCGCTGTTCTTCCTGTTTCCGCTGCTGTTCCGCAAGCCCTACGGGCGGCACCTGCTCAACTGCCTCCATTCCCGCGATCCCAGCCTGGTACTGAACTCGGTGCAGGCCCTCTGCGAGAGCCCGCAAACCGAGGCGATCGCGCCCTTGGCCTCGATTCTCCACGACTCCAAAAGCACCGAGCTGCGCCGCTCCGCGGTGACGGCGCTGGAACACATCCGCAACCCCGAGGCGATGAAGACGATCCTGCCCATCCTCGCCGACCCCAAAAACTCCCTGCACTCCGCCGCCATCGACGGACTGCGGAATTCTCCGGAGTTCCAGGGCATCTACACCTTGATCGGCCTCCTGAAGAACGATCAGGAAAAGGACCCGGTCCTGATAGCCAAGTCCTTCCGCGTGCTGAGGGATCTCTTGGGCAAGGAGGTGATCGTCTTCTTCCTGGGCTATCTCTACGATCCGAACCCCCAGGTGCAGGCGGCGGCGCTCAAGGCCCTCGCCGGATTCCGCGACCGGCGCTTGATCCCGATCTTCCTTCCCTTCTTGGAACACGCCGATCCCCGGGTGCGCGGGGCGGCCTGCGTCGCGCTCCACCCCTTCGCCCGGACCCGGGAAGGGGTGCGGGACAAGGCCCTGGCCGAAATCGAGCGGCTGGCCAGCTCCCGCGAGACCGCCGAGCGCCTGGCCGGCCTCGAGGCCATCGGCGCCACGCGGCTCTACGCCTACGAAAATCTTTTGGAGAACGCGCTGCGCGACCCCGACAAGACCCTGATCTGGGAGGCGGCCTCGGCCCTGGCGCAGTTGAAAGACCTGGATTTCCTGCAGCCCTATCTCCTGCTCTTGCTCGACGAGGACGAGGGCTTAGCCGTGGCCGCCGGGAAGCGGGTGGCGGAATTTCCCCGCTGGAGCCGCCGGAAGTTGTTCGATAAAATCGAGGAGCTTCAAGACGCGCAACGCGCTAAGATCCAGATACGACTGCGGAAGACCCATCAGGATTTCTCGCACGACTGGTGAAAGGGCGATTTCGCTTGCTGCCTCGACTCCCGCTTCGGGCCCTCGTCTCGACTCTCCGCCGCTCGCTAGGCCGGGGCGGGCTTTTGCTTTTCCTGGCGCTGCCCCCCCTGCCCTTGCCGGCGCAGGAAAGGGGGCCCGCGAGCGCCGACACCCAACCGACCGGGCCGCCGCTGCTCCCCGACCCAGGATTCATCGAGGACCTGCCAAAGCCGGCCAAAAAATGGTCGGCGCGCCTGCGCTCGGATTTCTATTCCAAGTACGTCTGGAACGGGGTGCTCTACAGCGAGGGGCCGGTATGGCAGCCCTCGGCGACGCTGGAAATTTACGACGTGGGAATGACCGTCTGGGCCAATTTCGTCCTGGGCGACGAGCCGAACCGGGGCGAGTTCAACGAGGTGGACCTGACGCTCTACTATCAAAGGGACCTCGGAAAATGGAGCCTGCAGGCCTCCCTCATCTCCTGTCTCTATCTCAACGACGACCCGGCCTCGCGGAACCGCGGGCCGAACTCGCTGCAAGGCTACTTTCAGGTCAGCCGCGCGCTGGGCCCCGTCAAGTTGTTCACCGATCTGAGCGTCGGCTTCCTGGAGCCCTCCGGGACGATCCTCTGGGACTTCGGCGTGTCCTACCGGCGCCAGCTCCCGCTGAAATTCCGCATGGAGACCTCGCTGCTCTTCGCCGTCGGCGACGCCCGCTTCAACAAGGCCTACTTTGCGGACGTCGGGACCCAGGCCAACCTGCTGGTCTATTCGCTCGCCTTCCCCTGGGCGCCGCTCAAGGGCTTCAGCTTCATCCCCAGCCTGAGCTTCTCCAACCTCCTGGCGCCCTCGCTGCGACGCGCCTCGCCCGAGCCCACGGTGCTGTGGGGCGGACTTTCCGTCGTCTACGATATTTGAGGAATTTAGATGATCGCGTGCCGGATCTTCGCCGAGACCCATTCGCTGAGACCCACCAGGGAGAAGATCGCCAGCAGGATCAGGCTCACCTGGGACCATGCCAGGTTGTTCATCGAGGCCTCCAGCTGCAGGCCGATACCGCCTGCCCCGACCAGGCCCAGGACCGCCGACTCGCGAATGTTGATGTCCCAGCGAAACACGGAGATCCCGGCGAAGGAAGGGAGGATCTGCGGCACCACCGCGTAAGTCAGGATCTGCCCGTTGCCCGCGCCGGTGGCGACGATGGCCTCCATCTGGCGGGGATCGACCTCCTCGATCGACTCGTAGATCAGCTTGGCGACGAAGCCCACCGAGCGCAGCGCGATCGCCAAAATGCCGGCGAGCAGGCCAGGGCCGAGGATCGACACGAGGAGCAGGGCCCAGATGACGGAATTGATCGAGCGGGACGCGACGATGAGGAACATGGCGATGGGCCGCAAGACCCACAGGCTGGGCGTCACGTTGCGCGCCGCGAGGTAGGAGACCGGGATCGCCAGCAACACGCCCAGGGCCGTGCCCAGGGTCGCGATGTTGATCGTGTCCCAGAGCGGCTTCAGCAGGGTCGGAAAATAATCCCATTTCGGCGGGAACATCCGGCCGCCGATCTCGGCGATCTGGCGCGGCGAATCCTTGACGAACTCCCAGATGGTATTCTCGTTCATCGCCTTCCAGCAATAGACGGCGACGGCGACCAAGAGCAGCCAAGAAAACCAGGCCAGCAGCGATTGGGCGGAGGTCCGCCTTTTCCAGACCGGCGGCTTCATTGCGCCCTCTTCCGGACGAAGGCCGAGGCGTACTCCAAGACGATCACGATCGCGATGATCAGCAGGAGGATCCCCGCCGCCACGTCGAACTCGTAGCGCTCGATGGCGGTGTTCAAGGTGGCCCCGATCCCGCCAGCGCCGACGATGCCGACCACGGCGGACTCGCGGAAGTTGATGTCGAGCCGGTACATGCAAAGGCCGACGAAGCGCGGCATGATCTGGGGCTGCACGCCGTAGTTGAAGGTCTGGCCCCAGGAGGCCCCCGTCGCCCGGATCGCCTCGACCTGGGCCGGGTCGATGTCCTCGATGGCCTCGGCGATGAGCTTGCCTAGGAAGCCGATGGTGGCGACGACGATGGTCAGAAAGCCCGCGAAGGGCCCGAAGCCGAACATGGCGACGAAGAGAATCGCGATGATCACTTCCTGAAAGCTGCGCGAAAAGGCGATGACCGTCCGGCAGAAATAGTAAACGAGCGGGTGGGAGATGTTTTTCGCGGCGCCCAGCCCGAAGGGAACCGAGATCAAAATTCCCGCCACGCTGGCGACGACGGTCATGGTCAGGCTTTCCTTCATCCCGATGACGATCTCGTCCCATCGCGAGCGGATGTCGGGATGGAAAAACCCCGAAAGAAAGGCCCAGCCGCGCTCCAGGCCCACGGTCATGCGGCCCCAGTCGAACTCGATGTCGCGGACGGCCAAGGCCAAGTAAACCGCGATCAAGACGTAGAGGCCGTAGCGCTTGACCGGGCTGGGGATCAGCTTGGGCTTGGTCCAGGTTGTCGGGTAAGTCGCCTCGCTCATGAAGCCTCGAGAACTTTTTCCACCTTCAGGGTCTCTTGTTCCCCGGCGCCTTCCTCGTCCTCGGAGCGCTCGGTCTTGGCCCAATCCTCCTCGCCGTAGATCCTGGTGAGCACCTCCGGCGTCAGGCCTTGGGCCGGGCCGTCGTAGACGATCCTCCCGGCCTTGAGCCCGACGATCCGCGGCAGATAAGCCTGGGCCAGCGGGACGTCGTGGATGTTGACGATGGCGGAGAGGCCGCGCTCGGCGCAGAGCTCGCAGATCAGGCGCATGATTTGGCGCGAGGTCTTGGGGTCAAGGCTCGCCGTGGGCTCGTCGACCAAAAGCAGATCGGGATTTTGCAGCAGGGCGCGGGCGATGCCGACGCGCTGGCGTTGCCCGCCGCTCAGGGCGTCGGCGCGCTTGTTGGGAAAGGCGCCCAGCCCGACGCGGTCGAGGATCTTGAAGGCCTCGGCGACGCTCTGGCCGGGAAAGCGGCGAAAGAAGCTCTTCCAGAAACCCACGTAGCCCAGGCGTCCCGAAAGGACGTTCTCCATCACGGTCAACCGCTCCATCAGGGCGTGCTCTTGAAAGATCATCCCGATGCGGCGCCGGGCCTCGCGCAGCCGGCGCTTGCCGAAGCGGGTGAGGTCCTCGCCGTTGAGCCGGATGCTGCCGGAGCTGGGCTCGACCAGGCGATTGACGCAGCGGATGAGCGTGGACTTGCCCGCCCCCGAGGGGCCGATCAGTCCCACCAGCTGGCCCGCGGGCACCGACAGGCTGACGTCGGTCAGGGCGAGATCGCCGGTCGGGTATTTTTTGGAGAGCTTCTCGATCTCAAGCATGGGGACCCGGCCTACTTACAGGCGTAGCTGACGTTCATGGCCACGTCGATCTGGCGGACGATGTCCCAATGGGTCTTGTAATTGATCTCCATGAACTTGGTGACGCCCTGCTGGGAGAATTCCTTGGCCAATTCCGACCCGGCCCACGGGAAGGTGAAGAAGGCCTGCTTGATCTTGGCGGCCAACTCGGGCTTCAGGTTGTAGACGGTGCCGTAGCTGGTGGTGGGAAAGGTCTGCGACTTGTAGATCGAGACGATCTGATCCGGCTTGACGACGCCGCGCTGGATCATCCGCTTCATGACCTCGTTGGCGACGGCCGCCGCGTCGTAGTCCTTGTTGGCGACGCCCAACACCGAGTTATCGTGCTTGCCGGAGAAAACCGGGGTGAAGTCGCGGCTCGCGATCAGGTTGAACTGCTTGCTGAGCAGCGCCGAGGGCGCCTTGTAGCCCGAATTGGAGGACTCGGAGGTGAAGGCCAGCTTCTTGCCCTTGAGGTCCTCGACCTTGGCGATGCCGCTGCCGGGATAAGTGATGATCTCCATCTCGTAGCCGAAGGCGTTGTTGTCGCCCGCCATCATCGCGAAGGGCACGTAACCCGCGCAGTTCACGCCGAGCGGCGTCCCTCCGGTGTTGAAGCCCGCGACGTGCAGGCGACCGGCCCGCATCGCCTCGATCTGCGCGGCGTTGGACTGCACCGGGAAGAAGACGACCTTCTTGCCGGTGACCTTCTCCATGTGCTTGAGAAAACCGTCCCAAACCTTGGCGTAGACGGCGGGATCTTCGACGGGGGTGTAGGCGAAAATCAAGACGGGCGGATCGAGGAGCTTGCTCGGATCGGTCGGCGCGTCGGCGAGCAGATCGCCGTTGGCGTCCTGGTACTTCGCGTCCAGGGCCCGCGCGGGGGCTGCGAACATCAGAGACAAGGCAAGCGCACAAGTGAATCCGAGGGAAATTCCTTTTCGCATAACTCTCCTTGAATTTTTACGATCTTGCTTGAGTGAACGTCAGCGGGGAAAGCCCATACCGAATCCGGGCCGGCGCCGCAATCGACATTTATTCGCTTAGGTCCTTTTGCCCGCGGGCTTGGCGGAGCCGCCACAGGCCTGTGACAATTTTGAAAACTCGCGGGCGCCGCGACCGCGGTGAGCTCGCGGATTGAGGCCTCCATCGGATAAAACGGTACAGACTTTCGCGCCGAGAAAGGTCCTAGGCGACGGTCACTTGCTTCGAGAGATAGACGTCCTGAATCGCGTTCAGCAGCTCGACGCCGTCCTTCATCGGTTTCTGGAAGGCCTTGCGACCGGAAATCAAGCCCATGCCGCCGGCGCGCTTGTTGATCACCGCGGTGCGCACCGCCTGGGCCAAGTCGTCCTTGCCGACGGAGGCTCCGCCCGAGTTGATCAGGCCGGCGCGCCCCATGAAGCAGTTCAAGACCTGGTAGCGGGTCAGGTCGATCGGGTGGTCGGAGGAAAGCTCGCTGTAGACCTTCTTGTGGGTCTTGCCGAAATTGAGGGCCTCGAAGCCGCCGTTGTTCTCCGGCAGCTTCTGCTTCACGATGTCGGCCTCGATCGTCGCCGCGAGATGGTTGGCCTGCCCTGTCAGGTCGGCCGCGACGTGGTAGTCCTTGTCCTTCGTCTTGAAGGCCGAGCTGCGCAAGTAGGCCCAGAGGATGGTCGCCATCCCCAGCTCGTGGGCGCGCTTGAAGGCCTGGCTGATCTCCCAGATCTGGCGGCGGCTCTCCGGCGAGCCGAAGTACACCGTCGCGCCGACGCCGACCGCGCCCATATCGAAGGCCTGCTCGACTTGGGCGAAGAGGCTCTGGTCGTAGGTGTTGGGGTAGCTCAAAAACTCGTTGTGGTTGATCTTGAGGATGAAGGGGATCTTGTGCGCGTACTTGCGCGCCACCGAACCGAGCACCCCGAGCGTCGAGGCCACCGCGTTGCACCCCCCCTCGATACCGAGCTTCACCAGGTTTTCCGGATCGAAATAGACGGGATTCGGCGCGAAGGAGGCGCCGGCGCTGTGCTCGATGCCCTGGTCGACGGGCAGGATCGACAGGTAGCCCGTACCCGCCAGGCGCCCGTGGTTGAACAGGGTCTGCAGGTTTCGCAGCACCGGGATCGAGCGGTCGGTGGGCGCGAAGACCCGATCGACGAAGTCGGGGCCGGGCAGGTGCAGGCTTTCCTTGGAGACGGTCTTGCATTGGTGCCCGAGCAGGCCTTCCGCCTCGTCACCCAAAAGTTTCAGGATCGTGTCGCTCATCGTTAAACTCCCATAGGAAAAATACGAAATCTTTTTCAAGAGGGGGGATTAGACAAAATGGCGCGGCGGGGTCCAGTCAAAAAAAAACCCAATCAGTCTTTCCCGCAAGATGAGCACATCCTTGCGAGAACCCTGATTGGGTTAACCCCCTGGCTCCCCGGGCCGATTGGCTCCACCCACTATTAAGATGAGGCGCCCTTACCTCTGGCGCTCATCTCCACCCCTAGAACATCGAAGCCTCTCGGTCCCGGCCCGGAACCCGGTCTTGTCCCTGTAAATTGCAATGATAGTGCCAAAATGGAAAAATTTTTCACTCGTTAAACTATTGATTTATTTTGATTTTTAAATAAAAAAACGAGAGCGCGTCGAAATGAGGCTGATCAATTTGATAAGCCTTATCAAATTGATAGATGGGGTCTTTTGAAGGTTACAGAAGCCAAATTGTCCCGTGACTCCCTTGCAGCGTGGCGGAGCTTTGTCCAACGACTCCGAAAAAATTTTTCTGATTTATCTAAGAATATTCATAAATTAGACTCAAAATCCTCACGCCGAACCATCCACCGGCTGCGGGTCTTATCGCGCCGCCTCCGGGCCATGCTGGCCGTGCTCAAGGTCGCACCCAAAAAAACTCGTTTAAAGTCGGAAGAAAAGGTGGTCAAAAAATTGACGCGCGCGCTCAGCCCGATTCGCAGCCTGGACGTTAGCACGGGGCTCCTCGAGGGGCATCTCCGGGTCCTTGCCGGGCCGGACCGCCTCTCGCTTCGCACCTCGGTTCCGGCACTCCACAAACTGCGACGCGAGGCACGCCGGGGGCTGGCGAAGACTTCCCGCCGGCTGCGCGCCGAGCTCGGGGCCCCCGATCTCGGCAAGCTTAAAGACGGTCGATTCGGCGCCCGCTTTCTCCCCGCCCTGCGCCGCGGGCTGCGCGCCGCCCGAAGCCGAGCGGCACGGCGCCTCCGCGAATACCGACGGAGCCCGGATATGCACCGGCTCCACGAGTTCCGAATCGCCCTGAAAAAATACCGCTACCTCCTCGAGATCCACGCCGAGGTCCTCCGTACCCCCGATCCCGCCCTCCGCACCCTGAAGGCCTTGCAGGATCACATCGGGGCGATGCACGACCTGGAGGTCCTGCGTCAATTATTGCAAGATCCGAGGGTAACGCGCAGAATCTCCAAGGAAGCGTCCCGGCGGGCCCTGGTCCGATTCGAGGCTAAGCTGGCCTCCGAGGTCGCCGCGCTGGAAAAGGGCTTTCTTTCACGACAGGAACGCCGACTGCGCTCCCTATTTCCAAACGAGGTGCCATGAGAATCGCCGTCATCGACATCGGAACCAACTCCATCCACATGCTGATGGCCGAGATCCACCCCAACTTCACCTTCGAGGTGATCGGGCGCGAGAAGGAGATGGCGCGCCTGGGCGACGGCACCATGGCGAAGCGCTACTTGAGCAAGGCGGTGATGGAGCGCGGCCTCGCCACCATCCGCAAGTTCTATCTCCTGGCGCAGAGCAAGGGCATCCAAAAGATCGTCGCGGTCGCCACCTCCGCGGTCCGCGAGGCCTCCAACGGCGGCGACTTCATCCGCAAGATCAAGAAAGAGACGAAGATCCGCGTCCGCGTCATCACCGGCGAGGAGGAAGGGCGCCTCATCTACCTGGGCGTCAAGCACTCGCTGGAGCTTCCCGAGGGCAACACCTTCCTCATCGACATCGGCGGGGGCAGCGTCGAGACCCTGGTGGTCAACCCGCAGCGCATCCTCTTCCTGAAGAGCCTCAAGCTGGGCGCCGCGCGGCTGAACCAGCTCTTTTTGCAAAAGGGCGGGGAAAAGGCGCTGCGCCGTCTCGAGAAGCACGTCGCCGCCCAGCTGAAAAACGTCCTGCCCCAGATCAAGGCCCTGGGATTCGGCAACGCCATCGGCACCTCCGGCACCTTGAACAACCTGGCCGCCATGGCTTTTTACGCGAAGAACAAAGGCCAGGAATATTCGCCCCGCGACGGCAGCCTCGAGTACGGCGACATGAAAGAGCTCTATCAAAGGCTGAGCCATTCCTCACCCGACGAACGGGCCGGGATGAAGGGCCTGGACCCGCTGCGCAACGACCTGATCGTGGGCGGGGCCGCGGTGACCTTGGCCTTCATGAAAGGCCTGGGCATCAAGTCGCTGAGGCTCTGCGACAAGGCGATCCGCGAGGGCATGGTCTACGACTACATCGCCCGCCACCGCTTCCGCCTGAAGAGCGAGGAGACCATTCCCGACGTGCGGCTGCGCAATGTCCTGCGGCTGGCCGCCAAGTGCAATTACGAAAAGGGCCACGCCGAGCACACGGCGAAGCTCGCGCTGCAGGTCTTCGAACAGACGCGGAAGCTCCACCGGCTCTCCGGCGTCGACCGCGAGCTTCTGGAGTACGCCTCGCTGCTCCACGACATCGGCTACCACATCAGCTTCTCCAAGCACCACAAGCACGCCTACTACCTGATCAAGAACGCGGGCCTGAACGGCTTCTCCGACGAGGAGATCGACGTCCTCGCCCTCGTCGCCCGCTATCACCGGCGCGGGCTGCCCCGGAGCAGCCATCCGGAATACGCCGCGCTGCCGAGGCGCACTCGCCGCCGAGTCGCCTGGCTGGCCGGCATGCTGCGGATCGCCGACGCCCTGGACCGCTCGCACTTCGCGGTGGTCGACTCCGTCGCGGTGCGAGTAAAGAAAAAACGGGCGGCCTTCCTTCTCTCCGCGCACAACGACGCCGAGTACGAGCTCTGGGACGCGAAGCAGAAATGCGACTTGTTCGAGAAACTTTCGGGCCGTGAGGCCCTGTTCTGCCTGAAGGAAAAGGCCGGGGCGCCCGCCCTTAAGACACCGGTCGCTCCCTGGGAACGGGAGAGAGAGGACAAACCGGCGCCGAGGATGCGCGTCGTCAAATAAAACCCGCTTCGCCTCGAGGCCGCCGTCCCTTCTTATTTTCCGCAAGACCGAAGGACCTTCGGCGGAATCAACGCCAAAAGCTCCGCCGCGGCCCCCGCTTCCGCGCTCTCGAGCGCTATCCGGCACAGCGCCCCCTTCTTCATCTCCACCGAGGCCGCGGGGCCGAGGCGCAGCAGTTCCCCGATCCACCCGCTCAGCGCGGGCTCGTGGCCGACCAAGAGGAAGCTCCGCTCGCGCCGCGCCTTGAGCAAACGCAGCAGTGCGCGCAGCGAGCCGGAAGGCTCGAGCTCCTCCGTCGTTTCCAGGGGCCCCGCGAACGGCAGGTGTTTTTTGACGAGCTCGGCCGTCTGCACGGCGCGAAGCAAGGGCGAGCTGAGCAGGGCCTCGAAGCGCAGGCCGAGCTTGCCCATCCCGCGCGCCGCCGCGATCATCTTGCGGCGGCCGTCCGTGGTGAGCGGCCGCTCGGCGTCGAAGGGCCACTCGGCGCCGCGCTCGGCGGCGATTGCATGCCTCAGGAAGCTAATTTCGATAGACATGGCTTCGCCCTCACCTCTCGCGGAAGCTCTCGACGATGGCCAGCATCTCGGGCTCGTTCGCCTTGAAGCGCTCGGCGCTGGTCCATAGGACGACTTGGTGGAAATACTCCGGGCTCTCAACCACGGTGTGCAGCTCGACCAGGCGGGTCCCGAATTTCCCGATGGCGCGGATTTCATACTGCAAGGCGAGCCTGCCGTCGATGCGTTTGCGGCGCGGACCCAAGTGCTGGGGAAAACTCATCGTACTGACCAAGGCGTCTCGGGTGAACTGGGAATAATCCTCCAGGCTCTTCGAACGCAGGATCTCGCGCCGCTCGCTGACCACCACCAGATAGGCGTCGGCCGACTTGCTCCCGGCCTCGATGTCCGCCGACTCGTGCAGGTCGGGCATCTCCTCCCAACCCGGAGGCAGTTCGACTTGGATCTTCCCGCTCAGGCCGTAGACCGTTCGGGATGCCGGGGCCGGTTTGCCGCAGGCCGGGGCCAGCAAGACCGGGAAGAGAAACGCGACCAGCAATGAGAGGAGACGGCGCATGCGCACCTTCCACGAGCTAAGGGAGTTCTTTGAAACGCTGGACGACGCCTTCTAAGGTGGGCTTGTTGGCCTCGAAGCGCGAAGGCACGGTCCAGGCGAGGATCTGGTGGTAATACTTGAGGCCGTCCACCGTGACGTGGAGGTAGACCACCTTCACGTGGTCGACGCCGCCGCGGATCTCGTATTGGACGGCGGGGCGCCCGTCGACCTGGAGGGCGAAGGGCCCCGTGACGACCGGGTCCTTCACGCCGGTGAGCAGGGCCTCGCGGGTCAGCTTGGAGTGCTGCTCGAGCGTCATATCCTGCAGGTCTTCCTTGGGCTCGCTCAAGACCACCACGTACATCTCGCTGGGGGTGTAGGCGGCCTGCAGGTCGGCCGAGTCGTTGAGCCCCTTCTTCTCTTGCCAGGCGGCGGGCACGGTGATGCGAAGCTTGCCGTTGGCGCTGACGATATCCTTAGTCTTGGTCTTGGGTCCGGGCTGCGGAGAGCAGGCGGAAAAGGCGATCAGGATCAGCGGCAACCAGGAGAATAATCGGATGGTTCGTGTCATCGCATGCGTTCCGCGCCGGTCAGCTCGCGCTCGGGACGAGGGTTACGTTGGAAGGCCTTGCGGACGTCCATCCCCATCCCTCGCAGGAGGGAGACGGCCGCCCATTCGCCGGAGAGGGCCGCGTCGCGGATGTAGCAACCCAGGCCGAGGACGTGGTTGGCCGCCTTGAGGCGTTCGCCATCGTAGCGCCCCGCGAAATATTGGTCCATCGCAAAACGCAGCGCCTCCAAGCCGCGCCCCGGCTGCGGCATGGTGGTATAGAAATGGGCGATCCCGTCTTGGAGCCGCCCGTCCCAGGCCTGCGAGGCGAAGTCGACCACCGCCTCGGGATCCCGAACGCCGTAGGCCTCGCGAATCATCTCGCCCGGCGTCAACCGCGGCTCGCCGTTCCAGCCGTGGAAGAAGGTCGTCATGGGGATGCCGGGCCGACGCTCGTCGGGGGAAAGCCACAACGCGTAGCGCGCCGCGGCCCGCTCGGCCTCGGGGGCCGGCAGGTTGCTGCGCAAATTGCTCTTCACGATGTGGGCGGGCTCGAGCCGCGCCAGGGCGCCGAGGGGCATCCGCGTGCCCGAGACCTCGACGCGCCGCAGGTGTTCGGGCGCCAGGGCGAGGATGCCGTAGTCGAAGCGCTCCTCGAGCAGGGCCCCGTCCCGGTTGAAGAAGACCTTCAGCCCGTCCGCCATCAGTTCGATGCCGCGCACGGAATGGCCGACCAGGACGCGACCGCCGGCGGCCTCGACGGCCCGGCGTTCGGCCTCGGGCAGGCGGTGCAGGCCTCCGGCGATCTCGTAGCGCTCCATCGGGGTCTCGCTCTTGGCGAGGTTGACGGCGAAGGAAAGCAGCGAGACGTCGAGGGTGCCTTCCTCGAAGCCCAGGCGCGAGATCATGGCATCGACCTCGGCGGCGTCCAGGGGCCCGTTACGCTCGCCCAGCCCGCGAATGAAGCCGACGGCGCCTTGCCGGTCCAGCTCCTCCCAAGGGCGCGTCCGCAGGGCCTCGCGGGCCGCCTGGCGGACCAGACGCAGGGCCTGGGAAAACTGGGCGCCGGACATCGAGACGCCGGAGCGGGTGACGAAGGGCGCCGCATCGTAGTCCGCGCGCAAGGGCCCGGCCTCGAGGCCCAAGTCTCGAATCAAGCGGTCGATGGGATAGAAATGGGCGCGGTCGATGAATTGGGCCCCGAGGTTGTCGGGCGCCACCTTTCCGCCGACGCGGTTCATCCCCTCGAAGACGGTGATCTCAGGATGAAAATCGCGCGGATCCTCGCTGAACAGGCGGTAGTTGCGAAGCGCATTGGTCGCGCCGACGCCCGCCATGCCGAAGCCGATCACGGCGATGCGGGGACGCAGTACCTCGGCCGGGATCTCGACGCGCGAGGCTTCCGACGCGCCCTCGTCCGCCCCGGCGCGCGAATCCGGGAGCGCCGGCCTGCCGCCGCCGAGCGGCTTAGGAACGGCCGCGCCGGGCAGAGCGACGTCGACCAGAACGCCCTCGCCGTCCCGGCGCAGGCCCGCCGCCGACAAGTAATGCCGCAGGCGCGCCAGCAGCGTCTTTTCCAGGTTTTTGACCTCGCCGCGCGTCATGCCGAGGCGTTCGCCGATCTCCTCCTGGGAGGGTTCGGAGGGATCCAAGAGCCGAGCTTCCAACACGACGCGTTCCCGCTCGTTTTTCCGGCTCTCGATAAAACGGCGGATCTGGGCGAGCAGGCGCCCGCCGACCAAGGCCTGATCCGGGGAGGCTCCCGAGGCCGGGATCAGATCAAGCAGGTTCCCCTCGCCCTCGATGCCGATCGGCGCCTCCAGGCGAAGCGCCTGTCTGGTCCCGGCTTGACTTTGCAGTTCCTCCACCTGGCGTTCGGTCAGGGCCATGCGCTCGGCCAAGTCGGAGGTCTCGAAATCCTTGCCCTCGCGGCGCAATTCGGCGATCTCGCGGCGCAGCACCCGGAGCGTCTCGCTGCGCCCGGCGGGAATGCGAATATCCTGGAGGTGGTCGAGGATATAGCGCGTCATATCGGCCCGCACCCACCACGACGCGTAAGTGAGAAACTTGTTGGAGCGGCTCAAGTCGAAACGCTCGGCGGTCTTGACCAGCGAACGGCTCCCTTCCTGCACCAAGTCGAGATAGTCTTGGCTTTGCAGGCCGAAGGCGCGGGCGTAATGGCGGGCGCGGTTCGCCACGAAACGAATGTCGGAACGGACCAAGGCATCCGCGGCGGAACGATCCCCCGATTGGATGCGGGCGATCAGTTCGCGTTTTCGGCTTTCCTCCAAGGGCAGGGACTCGGCCAGCAGGCGCCGCAGGGCCCCCTCGGCGCTGGGCCGTTCCGCGGGTTCCCCCGCGGGGCGCGGCGGCGCAGGTCGGATCGCGCTCTCGAGGCTCACAGGCGCTTCGGGGCTTGCGCCGCCCAAAAGCTCCTCGGCCGGCGTCGCGGACATCATCGCGGCGAAGGCGGGGCGCGGCCCTAAGACCGAGGCGAGGGTCGGGGCGGATGCAAAGCGAGGCCGGGAGACGAGGAGTTCGGACTGAAGGTCCAGCGAACGCTCCCAGGACGCGAAGCCCTCGCCGAAGGCCTGTCGTCCCAGGCGGCCGGCGACGTGGAACTGCAGGAGCATGGCGAGGGAATCGACCATCGTGGTCGCGCCGTCGACGCGGGGGCGCAGGCCGAGCCGCTCCTCCGCGGCATGGCCGAGGAGGATGCCGCCGAGCATGCCCGTTTGCTGGAAGAGTGCCTGTAGGGGCCGTTCGCGAACGGCCCCCGCGGGTCCCGCAAATCGACGATAGGCCGCCCCGCTGCCCCACCCCGCCAATTTCAATCCCCCCAACACCAGGTAGCTCGAAGCGATCTCTCGCCCCAAAACCCCGCCGCTCCAATCCTGATCCCGGCCGAGGACTCCGCCGGCCGCCTTGGTCGCGAGGGTGAAGGCCGGGGCCTCGAGCGCGAATCCCGCCAGCGCAGCGGCCGCCCGCGCCCCGAAGCCGCGGCTGAATAGGCCCGCCCCGGGCGTCGCCGCCAAACGGCCCAGGACCGCGAGCCGCGTGATGCGAAAGACCGCGCCGGCCGCGACCATCCCCGCCAACATCGCGGGATCGGAAGCCTCGCCGGCGAGACGGCGGAGCAGGAATTCGGCGCGCGGACCCGACGCTCCCCGTCCCATCGCCGCGTCCCACTGACGCCGGGCGCGATCGGCCAACACAGGCCCCGCGACGGCCGCGACCTCCGCATAGATCTCGACCGCCAAATCCGGGCGCCCGGCGCTCTCCCTCGACGCGCCGAAGGCCAAGAGGCCTTCGTAGAACAGGCCGGGGTCGGCCTCGCCGCGTAGCGCGGTGAGTTCCGCCCGCTCGGCGGCGTCCAGTCGCCGCGCCGATTGCGGCGCGCGCAACCAACGATCCAACAGCGCTGCATGATCGGGGGCCGTTTCCTCCGCCCGCAAGCCGGACAATGCCTCACGGCTCGGGAGGAGGCGCCCATTTCCCTGCGTCCACATAAACATCCTAATTGTGGTGGAACCCACCTTGGCAAACGGCATCCGCGCCGGGCCATGTCTCCGCAAAAATTTCCGATAAGTGCCGGGTCGAACCGACCCGAAGCCGGTTTCGGCTTCCCCTGAACCCAAAAAAGCGTCTTGAAGAGCTTGTCCCCTTCGCAGGATCCCCGCGGCCTTGTCAACCACCTTCACCTTCCGGACGCGACGGCCGGAGGACGACAGGGCGTCTTCTGGACGGCAAAGCCTCGGCGGCACGAGCCGACCTCGAATGAAAATTTGTATTCTAATATAGAAATAATTTATTAATTAAAAAATTAACTATATAAAATAATTAATTATTTTTAATTTTTTGTATTCTATTTTATCACAAATATATTATTTACCTCTTGCCGCGCCCACCGGCCCATGCTAGTCGCGAGACATGGAGAAGGTGTTTTCCTATCTCGACTACCGCGAGTTCCTGAAGACGCGCTTCGCCCGCCTGAAAAAGACCTCGCGCCTCACCCACCGCTCCATCTCCCAAAAGGCCGGCTTCTCCTCTCCCAACTTTTTCAAGCTCGTCATGGAAGGGCAACGCAACTTGAGCGGGAAGAGCGCGACCAAGGTCGCCCGCGCCCTCGACCTCGATCCGCGCGAGGCCGAATTCTTCGCCCAATTGGTCCGCTTCAACCAGGCGAAGTCCCTCGAAGAGAAGGAAAGCCTCTACGAAGAGCTGAAATTGCTGCGCCGCGACCTTCCGCTCCAGCGCCTCGAGCACTCGCAGTTCGAGTACTTCGACCAATGGTACGCGGTGGCGATCCGCGAGCTGGTGGCGCTGGCGGATTTCCGGGAAGACCCCGAGTGGATCGCCGCCAAGTTGCGGCACCGGGTCACCCCCGCCCAGGTCAAGCGGGCGCTGCGCCTGCTCGAGCGTCTCGGCCTCGTGCGGCGCGGCGAGGACGGCCGTCTGCTGCAAAGCCAGGCGCCCCTCTCCACCGGCGACGAGGTCACCTCGCTCGCGGCCTACCGCTTCCACCAAGCCATGATGGATCAGGCCAAGCAGGCGCTGCGCGACACGCCGGCGCCGCTGCGGGACATCTCCTCGGTCACCGTCGCCGTCAGCAAGGACGCCTCCGAGCGCATCAAACAGAGGATCCGCCAGTTCCGCAAAGAAGTCCTCGCGATGTCCGAAGAGGCGGGGCGCGGCGAGGCGGTGTATCAGATGAACATCCAATTCTTCAACCTCACGGAGCTGGCATGAACGGTTGGAAAGACATCCTCAAGCGCCTCTTCTACCTGACCCTGCTGATCGCGGGCCTCGCCGCCTGCGGCCAGGGCGGCACCGAGATCGGCAATCCCAACCTGCCCTCCGGCGGCCAGGCGCCCGCGAGCGCCGACGACGGCGGCCCGGCCGCGGCGCCCAGCCTCGAAGGCGCATCGCCCACGCCAAGCCCGCAGAGTTTCTTGATCGAGGATTCCCCACACGGGGAGGAAGATCTTGAAGCCGAAGGCGCGCTCATCGATCCGGAGGAGACTTAAGATGAAACGAAAAATTTTCCGCCTCGCGATGAGCGCCCTCGCGCTGAGCCTCGCCGCCTGCGGCTCGGGCGGATCCCAAGCCCCGACCAAGACCCTCGGCAGCTTCCGCTTCGCTCAGAGCTGCGAAGAGATCCAAGCCTACGCGCGCGGGTACGCCGAGCGCGTCAAAAATTTCCCCGACCGCGTCATGCCGGTCGCCGAGCCCTTCGCGGCTCCGGCCGCGCCCACCGCCGACGGCGCCCCCGAGGCGGCCGACGGCGCGGCCCAGGGCGGCGCGGTGCTGCAGAGCGACCTCGCCTTCCCCGACCCGGCGCGCGGCTTGCTCTACGCCTTGGGCCGAGGCAAGAAGAGCCTGAAGGTCTTCCGCGTCAGCCCCATCGCCGCGCCCCAGCTGCTCGCGAACCTCGATCTCGATTTCTATCCCGCCGAGGCCGTGGCCCTCCAAGCCGGCGGGCGCGCCTTCGTCGCGCTCTTCGGCAGCACCGAGGGCGGTTACTTCTACGGCGACGGCCCGATTCCCCTCCCCGCGCAGACCGTCGCGGCGCCCGAGATCTACCCCAGCCCCATCGAGCCCAAGTCGGTGATGGCCTTGATCGACGTGACGCAGCCCGAGCTGCCCCGGTTGCTGCGCGAAGAGCAGAGCCCGGGATACTTCCTCGAGGCGCGCGCCCTGACGGCGGCGGGCAAGATCCTCTGGGTCACGGAGCGCCACGTGCCGATCTACCTCGGGGAACTGAAAGACGAGCAGGTCCTCCCGAGCAAGTCCTGGCGGGGCAGCCTCGGCGAGGGACAGGGGCCGGTCGTGGACTGCGCGCAGGTCTACCTCTATGAAAATCCCAGCCTGGATCCCGCCTACAGCCCGGGCTCGCTGAATGCGGCGCTGGTCTCGATCCTCGACTTAAACGAATCGGGCGCCGAGGTCCGGTCCCAGGCGATCTACTCGCCCGCCTGGCGCACGCTGATCGCCGCCAATCCCGAGCGCCTCTTCCTCGCGCAAAACGTCGACTCCGGCGAAGGTCTCGGCAGCGAGCTCTATCAATTCGAGCTCGGCTCGGGACCCTCGCTGCTGGCCTTAAGCGCCGCGACCTCGGTGCCGGGCGACATCCCCAACCAGTTTTTCCTCGACGAGAAGGACGGCGTCCTGCGCGTCTTTCACCACATCCAGAACTTCTCCCCGATTTGCATCGACGACTGCGCCGCGGGCGGCGTCCCCGGCGCGGCGATGAAGGCGCAGCAGGCGGAGGCGGCAGGAAACTACCTCAGCACCTATCGGAAAGCCGGCGACAAGCTGGAGCTGCTGGGCCGCAACGGGCCCTTCGAGGCGGACGAGACCCCTTACGCCGCGCGCTTCGTCGGCGGTCTCGGCTGCGTCATCACCTTTTTGCGGATCGACCCGCTTACCTGCTTCGACCTGAAGGACCCGGCCCATCCGCTCAAGCTGGGCGAGCTCGAGATCGAGGGCGTCTCCTTCCACCTCGAGGCGATCACGGAAACGCTGCTGCTCGGCATCGGGCAGGGCGGCGCGAACGGCAGCGTGGTGGCCAACCTCTTCGACATCCGCGATCCCTCCCGGCCGACGCTGGCCCGGCAACGGGTCTTGAGCGGACCCGGCGAGTGGGCCTACAGCCCGGTCTTCCACGACCACCGAGCCTTGGGGCAGGACCCGGCCCGGCGCCATTTCGCGGTGCCCTTCGAAGACGCGAGCGGCTCGACCCTGGCCCTCTTCTCGGTCGATCCCGCGACGCTGCAGATCGGCGCCTTGGGCGACTTGCACAAGCCCTTCACGGAGCAAGGCCCCTACGATAGTTTTCTGCGGGCTTACTTTTTCGCCGACGGCCTCGCGACGCTCTCCTCCGAGAAGGTCGAGGTCTTCGCGCGCGAGGAACTGGCCCCGGTGTTCGCCTCGCCCTTGGGCGAATAGGGCGAACGAAAGACGTTGAGTGCACCTAGGCGGCGGTGAACCGAATGGTTCGGGGATCCGCCGTCTTTTTTTCGCCCAAGCAACTAAAATCGGGGAATACCGAGGAGTCCCCGCATTCCCCGATTCCGCAGCCGAAACGCTAAGCATCGGCAAATATTTCTTTTTTTGGAGTAAGACTCTTGAATTCCCGGGTAAGGAATCTTCAAGGAGACGGCCCGTTCCCTTTCGCGCCGCGCCTATCCCATGCTCGTTCGTCCCTCGCGACCTTGATCGCGGCGATCCCTGCCCAAGACGCCGCCGGCCTCGCCCGGCGCGCGGAGCT
>JAANMT010000388.1_pt1 | contig 48468 bp, 41 predicted proteins | sample 7279711 | NCBI WGS metagenome assembly JAANMT01 (sample SAMN14094538, study PRJNA606508) | bioreactor metagenome | isolation source: A lab-scale SPAN reactor treating ammonium-rich wastewater day 1 | place: Ireland: Galway | collected 2017-01-16 | reverse complement strand
TGAAGGCTCTGACCGCCAGGCTGCCGTCCACCGGGCCGGCGAAAGCGCCCGCCTGGGCCTGATCGGCCCGCACGCCCACCGAGGCGAAGCGGAACGAGACGTTGTTGTTGACCTGACCGAAACCGTTGATCTGCGACATGAGCACTCTCCTTCTGCTTCATTGTCCCGCGCCAAAGGTCCATCGTCCAGGTCAGGTCTTTAGCAAATGGTTGCCGCCGTGTAACGAGTTTATGAACGGCGCTTGCGAATGAGGTAGAGCAAGAAAGAGGGGATGCCGTCGAAACGGTACTGACTGTCCACGTATTTCTCGATCACGTAAAACATGAAGTAGTAGAGCCTGCAGAACGACCAGACCGCCACTCCCAGCAGGAAGGCGGTCTCCAGGGTGGGGCTTCGCAAAAACAGGGCCGACACCGAAACGGTGCCGGCCACCAGGAACAGGAGGGCTTTGAGGTACATCAACCGGGGGTCTTTGAGGTCACCCACCTGAGCATGCTACAACTCCGGGACGACTCCGGCAAGCCCTAAACGGCCGCGCTCACCACCACGCGATGGCGGCACAAGAGCAGCAGGAAGGCTGCCCCGGCCATCTCGGAATACTCGAGGAACTGAGGATCCTCGGCTTCCACGTGGCCGATGGCGTGGCGACTGAACGGGCGGTCGTGCACGATCCCCCCCTTTTCGACGTGGCCCACCGGGCTATAGGAGAAGGGGCACGAGTGCACCAGGCCGTCGGCCTGCACGCGGCCGATCGGGTGCCACCCCGTGGCCGTATCGTGCACCAGGCCGTCGCGGTCGAATCGACCGATCGGCTTGTGGCCTCGCAGGCCGAGATACAGGACTCCATTATCTTCAACGCGACCAACGGGATGATAGGTTCGCGCTCTATCGTGAATCAGGACGGGCATATGGTCACCTCCGCCTCGATTTTACCGCATCACCAGGCCGTTTGACTGTGGCCTGGATCACACCAGCGAACGAATGTTGACCTCGATCCCGAGAAGGGACCGAAACCGCGGGGATATCGGGGCTCCTGGACGAGTAGGACTGCTTGTGCTACCATTGGTCATACCTGGCAAAGAGGAGTGACCGGAATGCCCAAGATCTCCATCTCTCTCTCCGACGAGCTCTTGAGTTTCGTGGACGAGCAGGGGGAGAACCGCAGCAGAGTCATCGCCGGGATCCTCCAGGAGCATCGCCGAAACCGCCTCAGGCAAGCTCTCGACCGGGCTTACGCCGATTACGCCAGGCTCTGCGCCGAGGACGACCAGGGCTGGTGGGTCGACTGGGAGCGAGCCGCCCTGCTCGATGAAGAGGCCTGATGGCCGGTTATCCCCGTCGTGGAGAGATCTGGCTGGTGAACTTTGACCCCTCGGTGGGAACCGAAATCCAGAAGGTGCGGCCCGCCCTGATCGTTTCCAACGACAGCGCCAACCAGCACGCCTCCAAAGTATCACTTCTCCCGATGACCACCGCCAGTCGCAGCCTGCCCATCCTGGTGCTGGTGGAGCCTGACCCGGCCAACGGCCTGGACCGACCGAGCGTGATCCGAGTGCCGGATATCTCGACCTTCGACAAGGCTCGGCTTCATCGGCGACTCGGCAGGCTGGCCCCGGAGTTAATGGTCCAGGTAAACCAGAAGCTCGCCCTGCATCTGGCCCCCTGAATTCAACTCAGACCGTGTCACGGGGTTCATTGAGGTTAGACGTCAAGAGTTTTACCTAGAGAGCTTTAACCTTGTCCCAGATCTCCCTCAGGGCGTCGCCCGAACGGCGCAGGCCGGCCAGCTCCTTGGACCACAGCTCCATCTCGAGCTGCTTCTCGGCTCCGCCACGGCCCACCACGGTTGGCACCGAGAGGCAGATCCCCTTGAGGCCGTAGAGGCCTGTCTGCATGGTAGAGACGGGCAGAATGCTCTTGGAGTCGCTCTCGATGGCCCGAATAACCTCGGCGATGGCCACCCCCACGGCATAGCCGGCGCCCCCTTTGAGCTTGATGACCTCGGCCCCGCTTTTGGAGGCCCTCTCGAAGATGGCCTGAACCTTCGCCTGGTCGTAGCCCGGCAGGCTGGGTAGCGGTACACCGTTGACGTTGGCGGTGGACCAGATGGGCACCATCGAGTCGCCGTGCTCGCCCAGAATCAGGGCCCCGAGTTGGCGAGCGTCCACCTGGAAGTGGTCGGCCAGAAGCGAGCGAAAGCGCAGGGTATCCAGCACCGTGCCCAGTCCGATGACGCGCTGAGGCGGAAAGCCCGACCGCTCGTAGGCGATCTGGGTCAGGATGTCTACCGGGTTGGTCACCACTACCAGCGAGCAGTGGGCCGGGAGGGGAATCTTGCGCAGACTCTCCAGGATTTCCACGAAAAGTTTGGCATTGCGATTGATCAGGTCGAGCCGGGTCTCGTCTGGCTTGCGGCGCAGGCCCGCGGTGATGACCACCACATCCGAGCCCTCGGCCACCTCATACTCGTTGCTCGACTTCCAGCGCTGGGGGGCGGTGAAGGAGGCGCCGTGCAACAGGTCCAGCGCTTCCCCGGCGGCCCCTTCGGCCGAGACGTCGATCAAGGCCAGGTCCGAGGCCACCCCCCAGGTCTGCAGCACGAACGCCGTGTTGGAGCCCACGCGGCCGGCGCCGCCCACGATGGTGACCTTCATGCCGGGGAAACCTCCGCATCCAGAGCGCCCAGCATCTCCTCGATACGGGAGTACTTCAGGCGCGGCCGCCCCAGGGCCTGTCCGCGCGAAACCTCGAGCCGGTCCAGGCGCTGCCAGTCAGGATAGCTGACCGCCCGCACCCCTTTGCGGGCCAGAAATTCAGCCATGTCCTCACTGCCGGGTGCGCTCATCTTGCCGGCCTCGCGATCTTCCTTCATCTTCTCCACGGTCTCTTTGGCGCAGGGCTTGTTGGTGCCGATCACGCCACTGGGTCCGCGCTTGATCCAACCGGCCACGTAAACGCCGGTCTGGCCGGCCACCCGTCCCCCTTCGCTGGGCACCGTGCCCGAGCGAGAGTCGAAGGGCAGCCCTGGCAGGGCTGTCCCCAGATACCCCACCGAGCGGAACACCATCTGCACCGGCAGCTCCTCCACCTCGTCGGTGGCCTGGCAGGTCACCTTGCCGTCCTTCTCGACGAGCCGGTTGCGCACCAGCTTGAGGGCCTTGACCCGCCCCTGCTCATCCCCCACCACCTCGACGGGCGACTGCAGAAAACGAATGCTCAGATGGCGAGGCTTGCCCTCTCGAGCGCGCTGGGAGAACTCGCGCAGCACCTCGACCTTCTTGCCGGTCATCTTGTCGGCTTGCATCTCGGCCAGACTGGCGGGGTCGAGCTCCATGTCGGCGGGCGGCACCGAGACATCGGCCCCGATCATCTCGCCCAGCTCGCGCACCTCGACCAGAGTGAAGGCAGCCTGGGCCGGTCCGCGCCGACCGATCATCACGACCTCTTTGACCCCGCTCTGCTTGAGAGCCTCCAGGGCGTGCTCGGCGATGTCGGTCGCGGAAAGCTCTTCGTTCGTGCGGCACAGGATGCGGGCCACGTCCACGGCCACGTTGCCAACCCCGATGACGGCCACCCGCTCGGCATCCAGGCGGAAGGAGCTCTGGCGATAGTCGGGATGAGCGTTGTACCAGCCTACGAAGTCGGTGGCGGCATAGCTTCCCTCCAGGTCCTCTCCGGGAATGCCCATGGAGCGGTCAGATTGAGCCCCGGTGCAGAACACCACCTGGTGGTAGTGAGCGAGCAGCTCTTCCAGCGTCACGTCGCGCCCATACTCCACGTTGCCGAAGTAGCGGAAACCCGGCTGGGCGGCGATCTTGTCGTAGATGGCCGTGACCGATTTGATCTTCTGGTGGTCGGGCGCCACCCCGCCGCGCACCAATCCGTAAGGGGTGGGCAGACGATCGAACATGTCGATCCGAACGTTGGACTGCAACTCTTTTTGCAGCCACTCGGCCGTGTAGAATCCGGTTGGACCCGAGCCGACAATGGCCACGCGCAGGGGTTCTGTCATCATGGTGGCGGGTCTTTTGCCAAGAGCCGGGGCAGCACCTCCCCCGCAGGTCCCTGGAGGAAGAAGTCGGCGTCAACGGTGAGGGGCGTGGGCTCGACGTTCACCTCGATCACGGTGGCCCCGCTGTCAGCGGCGAGCCGGGGCAACATGTTGGCGGGCGCCACCAGCGACGAGGTGCCCACGCTCAAGAAGACCTGGCTGCGACGGGCGGCCGAGAGGGCTTGGTCCAGGATGAGCGGGTCGAGCTGCTCGCCAAACCAGACGATGTGGGGACGCAGCCAGGCCCCGCACGAGCACTTCAACTCGCCGGCGTAGTGGTCGATCTTGCCCTCCCGGGTGCAGCGGGTGCGCCAGATGTTGCCGTGCAACTCCAGCACGTTCTCGCTGCCGGCCCGCCGGTGCAGTCCGTCGACGTTCTGGGTTATTAAGGTGACGCTGACGCCCCGGCCCTCAAGCTCGGCCAGGGCGTGATGGGCCGGGTTGGGCTGGCACCCCCCGACGATGCCCTGGCGCCAGCGATACCACTCCCAGACCAGCTCGGGATTGCCTGAGAAGGCCATCGGATTGGCCAGTTGCTCGGGGCGATAGCTCTTCCAGAGCCCTTGCTCACCCCGGAAGGTGGGCACGCCGCTCTCGGCCGACACACCGGCTCCGGTCAGCACGGCGATGCGCTGGGCCTGGCCCAGGATGCGAGCGGCCTCGGCCAGATCGCCCTGCAAGGCCTCAGGCTCCGGGCGGACGCAGGATCAAAGAGTCGATGCGATTGTTCTTGATCTGCACCACCAACCCGATCTTGGCATAATTGAGCACCCCGTCCCGAGCGGCGCTGGGCGCGCCCATCATCTTGGGAACGTCGGCCGGCTTGCTCATCACCGACAGGCCCTCGCGGGTGGCGCCAGCGTAGGGCTTCCACTGCTTGTCGGCGGGATGAAGGGTGATCATGGAAACCCGGTCGTTGGTGTAGACCAGCTCGATTCCACGTGAGTAGTAGAGCGCGTAGACATCGCTGGGGCGGAACTCGTTGCGGTCCAGGTCTTGGGGGGGACCGAGCTTGGCCTCCACCTGGGCCCGGGTGGCTCCCAGCGAGGCTTCGGGAATGCCCTTGCCGGGCACGATCAAAGAAGCGGCCAGCGCCACCAGGGCGGTCGCCAGCACGAAGAACGAGCAGAAACGGAAGTTTTTCATAGCGTCCGGCGGATTCTGCTCCGGGGGGCCTCGTTCCTGTGCCGCAGTCATGCCTGTTCCCAGGTCGAAGCGCTCACTCGCTGCACCAGGGCTACGTCGTCCCCGAAGGCAGGGTCGAGCAGGGCCGCGGGCGGAGAATGGACAAGGCCTCGTGGCGGGCGGCGCGACCGGCTTCCAGGAGTTGGATCCCGCCGGAGGGAATTCTCCCGATATGGATGCACGAATCGATCTGATCCAGCAAGGCCTGAATCGCTCCCGCCAGGCCTACACGAATTACGGCGCGGCCCGTGTAGTCGAGCGCACGCTGGATAAGGTGAGCTTGCTCGGCCAGCCAGGGCTCGAGCCGGCCGTGGCCCTGATTCGGACGGCCGCCTCGGACGTCGGCAGCACTCATTTGCGGGCTCACGTCCTTCAGACCGGCCTCGAAGCACTGGGTGGGACGGTGGTGGCTGGCGCGGGGTTCCAAGCCGGGCTCGCCATCAAGCTCCTGAGCACGCTTCCGTCAACCAGGCGCTCGATACAAATGCCGGCCGTGCTCCGCAGCCTGGCCCAGCAGGGCCAGCCTCAGAGCGACGCCTTCCGCTTCGTGGCCACTCTGGCCGAGAGATTTGGGTATGGGGAGCTGGCCGGTAAAGTAATGGCGCAGGCCAGCCAGGGAGCGGAGCTAAGTTCCCCGCAGTGGTTCGCCCGGACCGCGCTGACCGCCCTCGAGGAACGCGAGCCCCTGACCTACAGCCCGGCCATGCTCAACCTCGTCATGCAGACGCTTCGTTCCCGCTGCCCGGATTCGCGGTTTCTGGACCTGGTCCCCGATCAGGGGCGCGAGGAACGTTATCACTTAGCCTGCAGAGCACTCTCGATGTTGGCCCACGGGGTGGAGTACGGGCCGGCAGCCAGGGCAGCGGTGGTTGGGCCCAATGGAGTGCCAGAGATGCTCGCGGCTCCGTCCCAGGCAGGAACGCGCGACCGTGCCTTCAGCAACCTGTTTGCAGCGTGGCAAGCCGAGAGCCCGAGCTCGCTGTACTTTCATCTCGATAGGCTGGCGGGGGGATTGCAGGGTCGTTACAAGATGGCCGTCGTCCTGTCCGACCGAGCGGTGGGGAATGATCCGGCGGCGACCATCGCGGCTCACTTCTTGCTCGAGCGCGAGGTTCCTCAAACCCCGCAACGCCTTCGCGAGCTGGCCGGGGCCTGGCTGGGCACCGCCCGTGGAGAGAAGGATCCCGTCCGCCGGCTGGCGATCCTGGAGTCCGTGCACCGGGGGCTGGTGGAACGCTTCGAGTGCCTTCCCCCGGGGCTGAAAGCGGCCCCCGAAAAGTCACTGCTCGGCTACGAGGCGCTCTTTCAGAACCTGGTCCAGGGGACGCTCCCGGTGGAGGTCGAGAAGCTGGCGGCTCCGCCCGCCGCCCGCGGCATCATCGAGGACTCGAGCGGGATCACTGTCGGCACCACACGCATCAAACGAAGGCAAACATAGGTGCCTACTTGCTCGATATCCTGCTGACAAACACTCCAGACCCGGCCTGAGGCCTCACGGGCATCACCCGGCCAGAAACCGCGCCAGGGCCGCCGAGAGCGGCAGGCCCGCCTGCTGCTCCAGCCAGAGCCACTCGCCCGAGGCGTTGACCTCCAGAAACAGGCACTCCCCCTCGGGCGTGACCACAAAGTCGGCCGCCCCGTAGCAGAGCCCCAGCCGACCCATCAGACCCAACAGCGGCCCTCGAATCTCGGGGGGAATCTCCCAGGGAGTCCAGCGCGACATCAGTTTCTCGCCCTCTTTGCGCCAGTCCAGCTCGCCGGCCGGGTCCACCGAGGCTCCGTAGAGCTCGTCCCCGATCACGATGACCCGAACGTCCAGCCGCTTGTCCACCTGCTCTTGAAAAATCATAGGGCTGTAGCGAAGGCCGTCCAGGCCGGCCAGATCTTCGGCCGTGACGGGGCTGGTATAGACCACCTGATGGTCGCCCTGTCGCATGACGGTGAAATTGGACTGCATCTTGGCGATCATCCGCCCGCCCAGGTCGGAGTAGAAGTCTCGCACTTCCTGCACATCGTTGCTGAACAGGGTGCGCGGCATCCTCAATCCCTCGTCGAGGGCCCAACCGGTCTGGACCTCCTTGAAGTCGGCCAACCGCACGGCCTGCCAGGGATTCATATGCTTGACGCCCAGGCTGGCGATGGTGCCCCAGAGGGTCTGCCGCGACTCCTTGTAGGCGCCGTCGAATTGATCTCCCAGACCCGCCTCGAATAACTTCTCACCGGCCCGAAACCGGCGGTACCAAACGGCCGTGCACTCGTCCAGGGAGTGGGTGGCCGGGTCCAGCCGCAGCGAGCGGCGCCGAGAAGAACCGTGGTAGCGGGTGCTCACGGTCAGGTCCTGGGGGTAGCGGTCGGTATCCAGACGCACCACCTCATGCCCCAGGCGAATGAGCTCCGAGGCCACCAGGTCGATCCCCTCGTGGTCCTCGGAGTAGGTGACGATGAGGATGCTCAAGCTTTCAGGAAGCGATTGAAGAAGGCCGACTGGTTGCCAGCGTTGCCCACCTGCCCGGTGACGGGAGCCTCGTCGCGATCGGTCTCATGCTTGGCGTGCGAGAACGAGCGCGGCCCGACTCCCCTGGGCCCTTCCAGGACCGGCTGAGCCACCACGGCGGGCTCGTCGCGATCGGTCTCGTGCTTGGCGTGCGAGAACGAGCGCGGCCCGACTCCCCGAGGCCCTTCCAGGACCGGCTGAGCCACCACGGCGGGCTCGTCGCGATCGGTCTCGTGCTTGGCGTGCGAGAACGAGCGCGGCCCGACTCCTCGAGGCCCTTCCAGGACTGGCTGAGCAACCACAGCGGGCTCGTCGCGATCGGTCTCGTGCTTGGCGTGCGAGAACGAGCGAGGAGGCAAGCTCACACTGGCGTCCCCGGTATCTCCCGGAGCGACGGCAGCCGGCTGGTTATCCCCCTCACCCACCGCGTGGGTCCCCCCCGCGCCGATGTTGCCACTGCTCTGCAGGAAACGTCCAAAGAAGGGAAGCACCGGCTGCTCGAGCGACAGCTCGCTCCAGAACTGATGGAGGTTCTCATTGGCCAGCGAGCGCTCGGGAGTCCTCCAGGGGGAGGCGTCTACCGCCAGCGGGGCGACTGCGGAAATCGAGCCGTTAACGATCGAGGAAAAAGTCAGGGGGGCCGAGCCAGTCTGAGTGCGTTGAATTTCCATCAGTGGGTTCCTCCGCTCAATCTCTCTACGGATTCTATCCCACCGCAGGCCCGACCGGTCGTGAATAGGGCGTTAGCAAATCTTGAAATCTGTTGCCGATTTATGAACGTCCGAGTTCTCGCCTTAACAATTTCCCCAGCCGGGTGCGCGGCAGCTGGGCCAGGATCTCCACCCGGGCGGGCACCAGCGAAGAAGGAAGACGGCGCTCGCAAAACGAGCGGATCTCCTCCCCCGAGGCCTGGCGGTGGGGCCGCAGGCAAACGTAGCCGCGCAGCTCCTGACAGGGGTGCGGGCCAGGCCCGTCCGCGGGGGGGGGCCAGCCTACCACGGCCGCGTCCTGAACGGCCGGGTGCTCGTAGATGACCTCCTCGATGTCCCTCGGATACACCAGTCGATTGTCCCGGCGCAGGACGTCCCCGCGCCGGTTGATCAGGTAGAAGAAACCGTCCTGATCGCGCTGGGCCATATCCCCCGTGTGAAGCCAGCCATCCTGAAGAACCCGGGCCGTCTCCTCGGGGGCCTGAAAGTAGCCGTCCATGAGCTGAGGACCCCGGACCAGGAGCTCGCCCACCTCCCCGTGGGGGAGCTCGAGCCCGGTCTCGAGGTTTACTACCAGGGCTTCGGTTCCCGGCAGAGGCAGGCCGATGGAGCCGCTTCTTCGCTTCCCCTCCAGAGGATTGGCATGGGTCACCGGGCCGGCCTCGGTCAACCCGTAGCCCTCCACCAGCCGGCCTTTGCTCGCTTTCTCAAAGCTCTCCTGAATCTCGACCGGCAGGGGAGCGGCCCCCGAGATGCAGGCCCGGATGCTGCTCAGACCATAAGAGCGCAGCCGGGGAGTGTTGAGCAGGGCGGCGTAGAGCACCGGCACACCCGGAAAAAGAGACGGGCGAAAGCGGGAGATGGTCTCCAGGATCGAGTCGGGGGTGGGCTGGGGGGGCAGCAGCAGGGTGCCACCATTGGCCATGGAGAGATTCACCGCCGCGGACAGACCGTAGGCGTGATAGAAAGGCAGGGCGCAGAGCAGGCGCTCTTGACCGGGACGCAGGCGAGCGTCCCAGGCGGACAGTTGCTCGGTGTTGGCCACCAGTGCCCGGTGCGAGAGCACCACGCCCCGGGGCGAGCCGGTGGTTCCGCCGGTATAAACCATGATGGCGGGAGCCGTCGGATCGACCTCGACGCGGGGAAACTCCTCGTTAGCCTCGCGCATCAACCGCCGCCAGCGAAGATAGCGGCGCTCGGGAAGACCGGCGGCCAACCGGGCCGCCACCCGCAGCCAGCCCCGCAAATAGCGAGTGTACTCGCGGCCCGAGCTGAGAATGAAAGACTCGATGTTGGCCCGGCGCAGCACCTCCTCGAGCTCGACCGAGAGCGGCGAGGGCACCACTCCGACCCGGGGCATGGCATCCTTGAGCTGGCGCTCGAGCAGCAGAACCGGGGTCTCGGGAGCCACCAGCGTGGCCACGCCTCCCGCCCACAGAGTGCCGTAGAGGGCTACCAGCGCCTGGGGCGAGTTGGGCAGGAGCTGGGCCACGCGCTCACCCGGCGAGAGGCCAATACTCACCAGCACCGAGGCGAACTTGCGCACCTCGGCCAGCAGCTGCTCGTAGCTCAGTGCCCCCTGCTCGGACCAGATGGCCGCTCGACGGGGCCAGCGCCGGGCCGACTCAGCCAAGAATTCGGTCAGCGGTCGGGGAGCGAAGTTCAGTTGGGCCGGGACCCCTTCGTCATAGTGGCGGGTCCAGTCGATCAAGCAGCCCCCTCAGGAGCGTCCAGGGTGCCCCGCCAGGTCCGCTTGCGCTCGGGCTCGACGAATCGCTCCAGAATGCGATTGACCGCGGCCGGGCGCTCGAGCTGGGGCAGATGCCCGCAAAACGGCAGACTGACGAACTCCGAGTTGGGGATCAGGTCGGCCATGCGGCGCATGGCCCGGGGCCGGGTCAGCATGTCCAGCTCTCCCGAAAGCACCAGGGTGGGCACGTTGATGTTGGCGTAAAGGTCCCAGCCGCGCCAGCGCATCAGGTTGGGGACCAGTTGCTTGAGCACCCCGGGTGGACAGTTGATCTGGTTCTTGAACACCTTGCGCACGGCATCCAGCATGACCACCGGACACTTGAGCAAGACCGAGGTCAGCGGCGAGAGGGGGATCTCGCCGGCGGTGGCCACCAGCGCCAGGCGCTCGAGCCGCTCGGGCCGTTTGGCGGCATAGCCAGCCGCCACCGCCCCGCCAAAGGAGTGGGAGATCAGCGCAAAGCGCGAGGGTACCTCCAGGGCCTCGAGCGCCAGCTCGAAATCGCGCACCATCAAGTCGAAGGTGTAGCCGCTGGGAGCGATCTCGCTCTCGCCGTGGCCCCGAAAGTCGTAGCTAATGACACGGAAGCGGCTGGAGAAATAGTCCATCTGGTGGCGCCACTGGGTGGCCCGGCCAGCGCCACCATGGAGAAAGAACAGGGTTGGAGCCTCACTGGGACCGTAGTCAAGCGCCGCCAGGCGCACCGCCGGCTCCTCCCCCACGCAGATCCACCGTCGCCTCGAATCGCTCACGAAGGCATGACTTCTTCGGAGGGACCGTCGCCCTCCTGGTCTACCAGGTCGGGCAGGGCGGTCCGCGAGGGGGAGCGATCGGGGCGCCAAAGGCTCAAAAATTCCTCGGCCAGGCAAGGCTCGAGGGCGGAGGAAGTCTCCAGACGATAGCTCGGGCCCCGAAAAAGGTCGATTTGCTCGCCTCCAACGACCAGGTAGCGAAGCACCCCGTGCTCGAGGTCGGTCTCGTAAAGCGTGACCACCTCAGTGTTCTTGACCGGGACCCACAGTCGGGTGCGGAAGTAGAGGCGCTCGGACATCGGCCAGGCTTTGACGGAGCCGCAAGCTGGCTCCTGCTGGCAGGGACTGGGGGTCCGAGCAAGAAAGCTGCCGCCCAATTTTTTGACGAACTGTCGGGAAGAAACGACGATGTTACGACCTATCCTGCTGGCGCTTGCCTCCAGCCGCTGGCTCAAGAGCATGATGGTGAGGTTCCCCCTGGCCCGTCGGGTGGCCCGGCGATTCGTGGCCGGCGAGGGGCTAGAGGACGCTCTGAACGCGGTGCGCTCGCTGCGCGCCGAAGATCTGATGGTCACGCTCGACTTTCTGGGCGAGAACGCCGACACGCTCGAGGGGGCCGAGGAGTCCGCCAGCCAGTACCTCGAGGTGGTCCAGGCCATCGCCTCGGCCGGTCTGGACAGCCACATCTCGCTCAAACTCACGGCCCTCGGGCTCGACCACGGCCAGGAAGTGTGCATGGCCCATCTCGAGCGCATCCTGACCGCAGCCTCCGGCCATAACATCTTCGTGCGCATCGACATGGAAGGCTCCGACTATACCGAAGCCACCATGCAGATTTTCGAGAAAGTGCGCTCGCGCCACGAGAACGTGGGGGTGGTGCTGCAATCCTACCTGCACCGAACCCGGGCCGACGTGGCCCGGGCCAACGACATCAAGGGCCGAGTGCGGCTGTGCAAGGGCGCCTACCACGAGTCTCCTCTGATCGCTTACCAAGACAGGAACAAGGTAAGCGAGAATTTCGTCACCCTGATGAAGGATCTGCTTTCGCATGGCACCTACCCGGCCATCGCCACCCACGACGAGCAGATGATCAAGGCCACCATCCAGTATGCACGCGAGCACAACATCTCCCCCGCCAGCTTCGAGTTCCAGATGCTCTACGGCATCCGCCGCGAGCGCCAGATCGAGCTGCGGCGCGAAGGATACAACATTCGTGTCTACGTGCCGTTTGGCTCGCAATGGTATCCCTACTTCATGCGCCGTTTGGCCGAGCGGCCCGCCAACCTGATGTTCTTCCTGACCGCCCTGTTCAAAGGATAACCGAGCATGCTGACCCCGCCTCCGCCACCACCCGTCGCCTCCTCTCCGCCCCGCAAAGCAGGCTTCCCCTGGCTTCCGGCGCTGATATTCCTGTTCCTGATGGGCAGCCTGCTCGTCAATCTGGTCCTGCTGGTGGCGGTGGCCCGAGAGGGCGGAGGCTCGAACCTGGGCGGTTCCACGCGCTACCAGGAGATGCTGGTGGACGGAGAGTCGAATGCGAACGACAAGATCGTGATGCTCTCGGTCAAGGGAGTCATCATGGACGGCGTCGATGGGACGGCTCGGCCCGGAACCTTCGACACCATCCGCTCGCAGCTGCGCAAAGTCAAGAAAGACAAGAAGGTCAAGGCCATCTTGCTGTCGGTCAACAGCCCCGGCGGGGGGGTCACCGAGAGCGACCGCATCTACAACGAGCTCAAGCTCTTCCGCAAGGAGACTGGCCTGCCGATCGTGGCCCTCTTCGGGGATGTCTCAGCCAGCGGCGGCTACTACATCTCGATGGCCAGCGACCACATCATCGCCCACCCCACCACCGTGACCGGCTCCATCGGGGTGATCTCGCAGTTCTTCCAGGTCAGCGAGCTGATGGGCAAACTGGGGGTGGATGTGCAGACCATCAAATCCCTTCGCTCCGACAGCAGCGAGTCGTTCAAGGACATCGGCTCGCCTTACCGGCCCATGACTCCGGCTGAGCGTAAGCTTCTGCAGGGCCTGATCAGCGAGATGTGGGAGCGTTTCGTGGCCGTGGTGGCCGAGGGACGCAAGGGCAAGATCCCCGAGGAGAAGGTGCGAGAGCTGGCCGACGGGCGCGTCTTCACCGGACCCCAGGCCCTGGAGGTCAAGCTGGTGGACCAGATCGGCTACCAGGAGGACGCCTTCGCCAAGTGCCGCGAGCTCGGTAAGGCGTCCGAGGCCAAAGTCGTGCGCTACAAGAGGGAGCCCAGTTTCGCTGACCTGTTCACGATGAGCGCCCGCCCGGCCCCCCCGAGCCTCGAGGAGATGCTGCGCGAGGTCACCTTCGACTCGCCCCGGTTCTTGTATCTTTGGACCAGCCGCTGATCGAGCTCAAGGCGGCGACGCTGGATTACTTCGGCCGAGCCCGGGCCGTGGACGCGGTGGACCTGACGGTGCCGGCGGGCCAGTTCCTGGCCGTGGTCGGGCCCTCCGGGTCAGGCAAGACCTCGCTGCTCAACCTGATCGGCGGCCTCGAGCGCCCAACATCCGGCTCGGTGCGCGTCAACGACCTGGAGCTGAGCCAATCCGACGACCGTCAACTGTCGGCCTATCGCTCCCGCCAGATCGGCTTCGTGTTCCAATCGTTTCATCTGCATCCGTCTCGAACCGCCCTGGAGAACACCTCCATCCCGCTCTACTTCACCTCGACCCCCATGGCAGACGGGCTGGCCCGTTGCCGGGAGCTCCTGCAACGCCTGGGACTGGCGGGCATGGAGGAGCGAGCTGTCTCGCAACTGTCCGGAGGCCAGCGCCAGCGGGTGGCCATCGCGCGAGCCCTGGTCAATCGCCCAAGGGTGCTGTTGGCGGATGAGCCGATCGGCCACCTCGATGGCGAGACCGCTTCTGTGGTGCTTGAGCTTTTGTCCGAGCTGCACAAGAGCGAGCAGGTAACCCTGGTGGTGGTGACCCACGACATGTCGATTCTGAACGTGGCCGAGCGCACCGTGGAAATGGCCGCCGGCCGGCTGATCCGATGAAGCGCACCCGCCTTACGCGACTGGCACTGGGAGAAGCAGGCGCTTCTCCCTGGCGCAACTGGCCGCTGGCCCTGGGCGTGGCTCTGGGGGTGGCCTGCCTGGTCTACTTTCTGAGCCTGGCCAGCGGGGTGGAGGAGCTGCTCAGAAAGCGCGTGGTGGGCTCGCTGCCCAACCGCATCCGCGTGCAACCTTCCAGCTTCAAGGTCGGCCCCCTCGCGCTCCAGAGCTCGATCAACGAGGCAACGGTGGACAAGCTGCGGGCCCTGCCGGGCGTGACCGCGGTCTACCGCCAGGCCCGCCTGCCCCAACCCTGTCAGCTCTATGCCAGCTACGGCGGCCAGTCGGTGGTGACCGATATGATCGTGGAGGGCGTAGACCCGGGCCTGGTGGCCAGTCAAGTAGCACGCGGCCGCAGCTTTGCCCCCACGCCCTCGGAGCCTTATACCGCAGTGTTTCCGTTGGCAGCGGTCGAAATCGTAAATGCGGGCATCTCCATTCACACCCGCCTGCCAGCCCTGACCCCGGAAGCCATCGTGGGGCGACACTTCGAGCTGCTCGTGGGCACGTCGAGCTTCAGTCCGGGCCAGTCGGTGCGGCGTCGCTGCGTGATTGTGGGCGTCTCGGACCAGATCGGGGTGAGCGGCCCAGCTCTCCCCCTGGCGGTGCTCGAAGAGTGGGAAGGCAAGCCGCTGAGCTACTACTCGGTGACTCTGGAAGTGGATACCCCGGAACGGGTGGAGGCGGTGGCCGCAGCCGTGGAGGATTTGGGTCTGGCCACCCCGGGCCTGGAAATGGCGCGCCGGATCGCAACTGGAGTGGTCTGGGCGCGCATTGCCCTGATCGGTTTTGCGGCGGCTATTCTGCTGATCGCCGGGGTGGGCATCTCAACCGGACTGTCGCTGCAGGTTCGCGAGGAAGCGCGCTTCATCGGCCTCTATCGGGCGGTCGGGGCCACCCGGACCGACATCCGCTGGATCTATCTGGCCCGAGCCGGGGCCCTGGGACTGGCGGGCTCGTTGGCGGGCCTGGCCCTCGGCCTGGCCGGCGGATTCCTGACCACATGGGCGGTGGCTCACTTCGGACCCAGCGGCGTGCTCATCAACGAACAGCTGTTTGCCCCTACCGCCCTCATCATGCTTTCCGGTCTTGGTTTTGGAGTCATCGGTTGCCTCCTGGCCGGTGCCTACCCGGCTCAGCAGGCTGCCCGACTCAGTCCGGTGGAAGCCCTTCGAACCGGTTGATTTGGGGAAGGATTCGCCTTCAGGCACTTCGAAGGCGGGCCAAGCTCAACAGCTCGACAGGCTTTCGGCAAAGGAAGGTGGCCCTGATGGAGAATCGCAGAGAAGGAATCGGTTTCGCGTTCGGACTCCTGGTCGGATCGGTGATCGGTGCTTCCGTCGCCGTCATCCTGGCTCCCCAGTCGGGTCAGAAGACACGCCAGTTGTTGCGTGAGACGGCCAAAGACATGCAGGAGCGGGCCTCCGATTTTGCGGCCGATCTGAAGGAAGACTACCAGGAACTGGTCGAGAAGGGCAAGTCGTTCTACGACGAGCGCCGAAAGACGTCTCGTCCGGACAGCGAGCCCGAGCAGCGCACCTGAGCTTTGTTCCGATTGAGCTCCTGGGTAGCGCCGAAGGGGCCGGTCGCGGTAAGATGGTCGTAGGTTTTCACGAGCGGCGCTGTAACACAGGAGGATAGTAAGGTGGACATCAAGGTCAACTCGCGACCGATATCAGACGGTGCCCATGCCGTGGAGGTTCAGGGCGAGATCGACGTCTATACCTCTCCGCGCGTTAAAGAGACGATCAACGAGCTCATTGATCAGGGCCGCTACAACCTGGTCATCAACCTCGAAGGGGTTCGCTACATCGACAGTACCGGCCTGGGGGTCCTGATCGGGGCCCTCAAGAAAGTGCGCGAGCACGATGGGCGCATCTTGCTCATCTGCACCAACCCCCAGATCAAGAAGATTTTTAACATCACCGGACTGGTGAAAATCTTTGAGATATTTAAGACTGAGGAAGAAGCGGTCAAAGTGCTGGTTCCCAGCGCCTGAAAGGGCGCTCGCTCCCCATACTCAAAGTATACAGACCCGGAAGCGTCAGAACGCTTCCATTGCAGGCAGCCGTTCGCCTCAGGCGAACCGCTGCCTTGTTATTTTCTTGAAGAAACTTGACCAGTCGAAAGGCCGAACTGACTGCTGCTGCAGTCTCCAGCCGGTACGCCGTCAGGAAATCGTCTCCATGCTTGCACTTCAGGAAAGATTTTTTGCTACATCGAGAAATTTTTTCCCAAACTGCCAGAGCTTTCGAAAGTCCGATAGAGCGCCCCCCCTGCCAACCAGAGGTAAAGTTCGGCACACTTTAAGTTACATTTTCACAGGAAAAGAACGAATTTTCGCCCCTTCCATCGGTTGCGCGGGCGCCCCCCCCGGTGGTATACTCCAAACGCATCGCACCCCCCCCTTAGGAGGTAAAGGCCGGAAATGCCTGGATCTACTCAGAGTAAGAGTCGCTTGAGTCGTAGACAACAGCAGATCCTGGAGTTCATCCGCCAGTCGGTGCAATCCCGGGGGTTCCCTCCGTCGATCCGCGAGATCGGGGAAGCGGTGGGTTTGTCGTCCAGTTCGACCGTACACAGTCACCTTCGTAGCTTAGAGACGAAGGGGTATCTGCGTCGGAATCCTTCCAAGCCAAGGAGCATTGAGCTTCTGGATGGTCCCAAAGGGACCGGGATTCGGTTGGTGGAGATTCCTGTCGGGGTCGGTTCCGACCCTGATGGGAGCAAGAGAACCATCTCCCTGCCGCTCGAGCTGGTGGGAAATCGGGAATCTTTTCTGTTTCCGGTAGACAGCGAAAAGTATCGTGACGAAGCAATCATGCCTGGCGATCTGGTGATCGTCAACCGGGGTTCCTCCGGGGCACGTGAGGGCGACATGGTGCTGACCGACGACGGAGATCGTCCGACGTTGTGCCGATTTACCAATGGCAACAGAGCTACTGAGGGACGAGCCGACTTGGAGATCTTGGGTCGGGTCGTCGGGGTAATTCGCAAGTTCCCCGAAGTTTAGACCCGCGCGGACGCGCGCACGAAAGCGACTCCATAGGAGGCCCGGCGTAAATGCCGGGCCTTTCTCTTTGACAAAGAGGATTTCGGAGCCGGGCCGGCGTAGGTTGAGGGGCCCGAGCTTGAAGAAGATTCGGATCGCACCCTCGCGAGGGGGACCTGAAACAGAAGAGGGACTTTATGAAGACTTTTCGCAACTGGAGCAAGCTGGCGGTGATCGGCCTGGTCGCGGCCGGTTTCCTGTGGGGGCCTGTTACGGCCGATGAGCGCAAGATAATCGTCCGGCGCCAGGGTGTGGTGCGCAGCTATGAGGTGAACAGCAACCAGCCGGTCAACGTGCTGACCAATCGCTACATGGCAGCCGGCCTTGTGGAGACGATGGCGGACTCGATCGCCAAGATCGGCAGCCTGGGCGGTAGTGCCGTGCTGATGGGCCCCAATACCATCGTGGACGTGGCCAAGTTCGACCCCGACTCTCCATCCTCTGAGGCAATCTTGAAACAGGGCGTGGCTCGTTTCAAAGTGGCCAAGCGCCCGCGCGATAAATTTGAGGTGCGCACGAACTCGGCCGTGCTGGCCGCCCGCGGCACCGACTTCCTGGTTCAGGTCGCTGACTCTTACGCCGGCCTGCCGCACACGGCCTCGCTCGTCTCCGACGGTGACCTGATGGCCCAGGGCGGCATGTTCACATTGATGAAGGTCTTCTCGGGATTTGTCGAGGTTCGCGACACTCAGGGCAACCTGTTCGGCACCCTGGGCCGGGGCGACACACTGGTCGCCACCGGCGGCGCGCCCCAGTTCAAATACAACGACCCGGACTTCCGCTTCCAGGGAGATGTTCCTGAGCCGCTGATGACGCCCGACCCCAACTACCAGGAGCGGGTGGTCAGCACCTACTACCTCTCCAATATTGGCCCGATGGGCTTCTACAACGAGTATCTCGACAACTATATTTACGATGTCACCGGTGGGCCGCTCCTCATCGCACCCGGCGTGGAGACGAACGGCAGCCTGCTGCTGGAGATCTTGCTGCCCGGCGCGAGCTCGTCGCCCGGCACCGGGCCCAGCTCGGGCGGCTCCTCGGGTGGCTTTAGCCCCTTCGGGCGCGGACGCTGAGCACACAGAGGGGATTCAGGCTCAAGCCCGGCCATTGGCCGGGCTTTTTGTTTATCCCGGGGCCCGCAGGGATTCCCCGGCCCGGAGCCAACCTAATTGGGAAGATCTTCAGGAAGAGGGGTGGGTTTCTTGCCGAAAGCCCTCCATCTGTTACGGGGGCTCCTAGTGGCCCTGCTGGCTCTCCAGCCTCTGGTGGCCGATGAGAATGACGTGGCCGAAGTCGAGCGTCGGGTCGGTCTGGTCGACATCCGTCTGCCCGCGGCTCCGACGGATAACTTTGACACCGGTTGGCAGAAGGTTGCCCGATTTGCCTGGGTCCAGCGCACCGGTTGGACCCGCACATACGACGGTGCCATTGCCGAGTGCCGCACCCTCAACGGCGGTGTCAACTGCAAGGTCGGCCCGCGAACCCTCATCTCCATTCTGGAGTTCCTGGACAATCCCGACGAAGTCCGCTGTATCGTGTGGCTGCCCGAAGGGAGTGTTCGAACCAAGGCCTCACCGGTCGACAAGAAGCTTCGCCGCTACCAGGTGCGCACCCCTAACGCCGTCTTGAGCGCGCGCGGCACCGAGTGGGTCTCGCAATACACGCCCGTAGACGCGAAGGGCGGCTGGGCGGTTGGCTCGGGATTTCAGTCCAGCTTCGACCTGGGGGCCGCCCCGGGAGAGACCCGCCTGGTCGTTCTTGAAGGGGAGGTTGAGGTCAAGCCGGAGGTGGGTGATCCCGTCGTTATCCCGGCGGGAACGGCGGCCGTCATCGACCAGGCTGGCCAGGTCAAGACAGGTGCCGATTGTCCCATCCAACAAGATGCCAGCAAGGGCCAGCAGAGCTACACCGTGCAAGAGGGCGACAAGACCCGCACTCTCGATTTCAGCGATAGCGCGCTGGATGCCAACATCAAACTGGTACAGAACACGGGCGGAGCCGACATGATCAGCCAGCCCGACTCCGGAGGCGGCCAGCAGATCGTCAGGGGAACCTATACCGAGGCTGGAGGCGGCATCGAGACGGGCTTTCAGAGCGGTACCGGGGTGCCGCTCTTGATCAATCCGCAGCCCCCCACCTCGAGTTGCCCTCCGCCCCAGGGCGGGCATTGCGCTGCGCCCTGCCCGCCATAACGGCCTGAGACTTGAAGCGCCTGCGTCTGCCCTCGCTGGTTCGCACCGACTACACCCGCTCCGAGCGGCTGTGGGCCCTGGGGGTATGCTTGCTGGTGGGGCTGCTGTTCTTCGTGCCCTATGCCTATGATCGCAACAGTCTGCGACTGAGCCTTGATCAAGACGAGAATCGCAGGGCGCTCTTGATGCCCTTCGACCAGAGCCTGCAGTTTCAACTCTTTAAAAAGGACCTGGAACGAAGAGTCACCGCCGACCTGGCCAGAGTGCGCGATAAACTGGTCGTGGTGGCCATCGATGAATTCAGCCTGGAGGCCCTGGATTGGACCTGGCCGATCAATCGTGCGCACTACCACGAGCTCGTCGCTTCCCTGGTCGAGTCAGGAGCCACCACAGTCGGGCTGGACATCTTGTTCTTCAACCGGTCTGATTTTCCCGAGTCAGACAGGCTCCTCAAGCAGGTCCTGAGCCAGAAGGAAGTCGTCGTCCCCTACGTGATCGACCTGGGCTCGACCAAGGTGGAGATGCTCCACGATAGCCTGATGACCGGCACGCTCAAAGAGAACCTTCAGAAGACCGGTTTTACCCAGGAGTGGAGCGACTATGACGGAGTCATGCGTCGCGCTCTTCTGTCCGTCACCATCGAAGGAACGACCTACTATGCCTGGGACATCGAGATCTCCGCTCGAATTCTGGGCAAGTCTCCCGCCGAGGTGCTGGCCAGCCTGAGCCGCGAGCACGAAACCTTGGAGCTGACCCGATCCGTGGACGGGCGTCCCGAGAAGGTAAAGGCCCAGATCGCCTATGGACGCATCCAGTTCGCCAGCTACGCCCGCAAAGACCAGTCTCTCAGCTCGCAAGAGCAACTCGAGGAGCTCATGCCTGGCTTCTACCGAACCGAAGCCAATGAAAGCGACTCGAACTTTACCCTGGACAAAATCCTTCTTTACATTCCCCTGGTCTATGCACTGAGCTCCGATACCCAGGCCGGCGGACTGCGCGGGATCCCGGGTGGTCTCATCGGCCCGGAGATGGGGCCCGACGGCAAACCGGTCCTGGACTCGACTGGCCAACCACGCAAACGGCCCTTCGCGGCGATCGTCGGCGTCACAACCACGGCCGGATATGACCTGAAGCGCACTCCGGCGGGTCCGATGAGCGGACTCGAGATTCACGCCTACACCATCGCCGGCATTCTGAACAACTCGTTTCGCCGTGAGCCCTCCGTGGGCTGGGTTCTGGCCTTCATCCTGGCCTGCTCTCTGCTGGCCGGATTCTTGATCTCGACCTTCAGCTTTCGAAATGCTTCTTTGCTTCTGGCCGCCTCCTTCGGCCTGACGTTCTTACTTAACCGGGCCCTTTACATCAACTCTATCGACTGGCCCCTGATTCTGCCTCTGGGCGCAATGGCCACCTCCTTCCTGGCCGTGAACATCGCCCACGTCGTCACCCGCAACCGTCGCATCGCCCAACGCGACGAAGTGATCCGCAACGTTCAGGGCATTCTCAAACAGCTCACCCCGGTCGATTACGACGACCTGCTGGCCAACAACGGCCTGGTCCTGGGCGGAACAGCGACCGAGCTGACCGTTCTGTTCAGCGACCTGCGCGGTTACACCAGCATGGCCGAGAAGCTGACCTCGGTCGAGGTGATCGACCGCCTCAACGAATACTTCGCCCTGCTCGGCCCCCTGCTCGAGCGTTTCGGCGGGGCGGTGTTCGATTACCAGGGCGATGCCCTGATGGCCGTCTTCGGCCTAAAACCCAAGTCTCAGCCCAATCACGCCGCAGCCAGCTGCAAGGCCGCCGCGGCCATCATCTACGAGTTGGAGAAGCAGCGCAAAGAGTGGCTGCGCCAGGGGCGCCCGATGCCCGAGACCGGCATCGGCATCTGCACCGGCATGGTGGCCTTCGGCGGCCTGGGAACCTCCCAGCACAGGCAGTATGTGGCTATCGGCGACCCCACCAACACAGCCTCGCGCATGCAGGGCAAGTCCAAGGAGCTCGATTCACCCGTGCTGATCACCGAGAGCACCTACGAGATGGCCAAGAGCGATCCTGACGTGGTGATGGAGTATCTTGAGGAGATCGAGCTCAAAGGCAAGCGTGAGCCGCTCAAAGTCTACGGTGTGCTCGTCGACCCGACGGCCTCGAAACTGAACCTGGTCAGCCAGGTGGCCCCGGGCACGGCTCCCCTTCACGAGCAGTCTCCCCTTCTCTAATGTGCGCGTTGCGTGATGCAGGTTTTGCCTATCCTTCGGGGGCGCCTCCATACAAGTCTGTCGGCGCAAGTTACTGCAAAACCTTCATCACTCCACTTTAAGCAGGAACAAGCGGTTGGCGATCGAGTATTAAGCGAAACCGGAAACGACGGAGAATTCCATGGCTGAGTCATTGACCGACATAGAAACCAGCTTGACGCCCTCCTCGAGCGTGGCTGAGTTCATCGCCAACAACCCGCTCTTTTATTCTCTCAACCGGGACGTGATCGAGACCATCGCCGAGCGCTTCCAGGTGCAACGCTTTCCGGGCGGCTCGGTCATCGTCAAGGAAGGGGACATGGGCGACTCGTTCTATGTCATTCGCAACGGGCATGTGCGCGTGCTCAAATCGGTCAATGACGAAGAGCTGGTGCTCAGCGAGCTCGGGCTGGGCGAGGGCTTCGGCGAGATGGCCCTGATGATCGACCAGCCCCGCTCGGCCACCGTCAAGGCGGTGGATGAGGTGGAGGCCCTGGTCTTGATCCGGGAAGACTTCATCCAGTTGACCCGACGCATTCCCGAGTTGGCCGAGAAGATGGACCGGCTGAGGGCCACCCGGGTCTCGCTGCTGGAGGGCGAGGGCTCCAGCGAGGAGAACCGCGGCAAGTTCCGGGCCGGACGGCGCCTCGAGCTCGACTACGGCTACATCGACCTGTTGATGAAGCTCAACGAAGCCGCCGGTGGGCCTGAGCAGGTCGAGCACTGCAAGGAAACCGGTCAGCTGGCCCGGGAGATGAGCAAGATGCTCTGCCCCATGGTCAGCGAGGAGATCCTGTTCGCCGGCTATCTCCACGAGATCGGCAAGGTCTCGCTGGCCGGCCGGCTGGTGCGCAAGGAACGTCACGGCGAGGCTCTGGACGAGGAAGAGCAGGCCAAGCTGAAGCGAATCTTCGAGCTGGCAGTGGAGATTCTCGAGCCCAACCAGAATCTGCACGAGAACCTCTCGTTCATCCGCTTCCTGGGCGAGTCTGATTACCGCAAGATGCCCCTCGAGGCCCAGATCCTCAAAGTCGCCGACGACTACCTGATGCTGCGGAGCAGGGCTTATCAGGGAAAGACCGACGCGGAGGCGCTCGAGATCGTCCGCAGCCGCTCGGGAGGGCTCTACAACCCTCGCGTGGTGGCGGCGCTGGAGAAGAACATCGAGCTCTATAAGCTCCTGTCCGTCGAGGCCCAGCTCAACGTCATGCGCATGATGGTGATCGCCCTGGATCGCAAAGACAACTACACCTTCCGTCATTCGATGGACGTGCGCAACATGGGCCTCAAGATCGTCCAGAAGCTGGGCCTGGAGAAAAAAGAGCAAGAATATTACCGTATCGGGGCCGAGCTGCACGATGTGGGCAAGATCTACATCGACGAGGAGATCCTCAATGCCCCCCGCAAGCTGACCGAGGAAGAGTTCGAGATCATGAAGACCCACGCCGCCTGGTCGGCCGAGTTCTTCCGCAACGTGCCCGGGATGGACGAGCTGGTGACCATCGTGCGCGGCCACCACGAAAAATTCGACGGCAGCGGTTATCCCGACAAAAAGAGCGGACGCGAGGAGGACAAACGCGATGGGACGGGCATTCCGTTCTTGACTCGGGTGATGACCATCGCTGACGTGTGGAGCGCCCTGACCACCAAGCGCGTCTACCGCACCAAGAACTTCACCACCGCCGAGGCTTTCGAGATCATGGAGAAGATGAAGGACGGACACTTTGACCCGGACCTGTTCGAGGTCTTCCGGGACATCATCAAAGACAGAATCGCCGAAGAGGGTAAAGAGCCGCCCCCTTCAGACAAAGTGTAAAAGGAGGGGCCAACCCATGGAGACGCAGGAACTGGCATCAGCCCAACTCGACGAGAGTGACGACGACCTCCAGGCGAAGGCCAAGCGCATGCGCGTCCGCTTCGTCAATTTGATGGAGCTGGAGCTGGACAAAGAGGTCGGGACCATCATCCCCGAGGCCATGGCGCGGCGCTACAAGCTGGTCTGCATCGGCAAGCTGGAGCGGCGGGTAACCCTGGCCATGGCCGATCCGCTGGATGTCTTCGCCATCGACGACATCAAGATTCGCACCGGATTTGAAGTGGACGCGGTGCTGGCCCGAGGGATCGACATCATCAAGGCCATCGACCACGTCTACGGGGAGGACCAGCGCTGGAAAGAGCTGGTCGACCAGGCTTCCGACGCCGGCATCGACATCAAAGAAGAAAAAGAAGACCACGACGCCAACATCGAAGCCCAGATCGACCAGCCGGTCATTAAGCTGACCAACCACATCATCGTGAACGCCATCGCCAAGAAGGCCTCCGACATTCATATCGAGCCCTTCGAGGACGAGGTGATCGTGCGCTACCGGGTGGACGGCATGCTCAGCCAGGAGATGAGCAACATCCCGGTTGCCCTCTTGCCGGCCGTCATGGCGCGCATCAAGATCATGGCCGCCCTGCGCATCGACGAGAAACGTGTCCCCCAGGACGGCCGCATCTCCCTCTCGGTGGGTGGCAAAGACCTGGACCTGCGCGTCTCCACCCTTCCTTCGGTGCACGGCGAGAGCGCCGTAATGCGTATTCTCGACCGAAGCTCAACACGAGTCGACCTGACCCAGCTCGGCTACCACGACGCTGACCTTCTGCTCTGGAAGGAGCTGATCGAGAAGCCCAACGGCATCGTGCTGGTGACCGGGCCCACCGGCTCGGGTAAGTCCACGACCCTCTATGCCACGCTCAACGTGCTCAACACACCCGACTCCAAGCTTCTTACCGTGGAAGATCCGGTCGAGTACAACATCAAGGGCATCGTGCAGGTGCAGACCAACAACAAAGCCGGTCTCACCTTCGCCCGAGCGCTTCGGGCCTTCTTGCGGCAAGACCCGGACATCATCATGTTGGGCGAGATCCGAGACAAGGAAACCGGCCAGATCGCCGTCGAGGCCGCTCTGACGGGCCACCTCGTGCTCTCCACCCTGCACACCAACTCGGCCATCGCCTCCATCTCGCGTCTGACCGACATGGGCATAGAGTCCTTCATGGTCTCGGCCACTCTCAACGGGGTTCTGGCCCAGCGCCTGTTGCGCCGGGTCTGCTCCAAATGCGCAGAGCCCCACCTGCCCAACGACAAGATGAAGGCGATCTTCGAAAGCTACGGCTTTGATCCGAGCAAGGCCCAGATGCAAAGAGGACGGGGCTGCCCCAACTGCAATCAGGGAGGTTACAAGGGCCGCCAGGGCATCTACGAGGTGTTCAAAACCAACGATACGCTGCGCGACATGATCGTGCGCGAGGCCACCCAGCTCGAGATGGAGGCCGAGGCCAAGAAGAACTGCGGGCTGGGCTCGCTCTACAACGACGGTCTGCGCAAGGTGTTTGCCGGCATCACCACCTACGAAGAGCTGCTGCGTGTCACCACCGACAACTGATATGCAGAGCATCGAGGAACGAGTTAGCAAATTCACCCGCCTGCTCGAGATGGAGCAGATGATGGCTACCAGCACCGACATGGACGAGTTGCTCGGGCGCATCACCGCCTGCAGCCAGGAGATCACCGAAGCCGACGAGGCCTCCATCCTGCTCCACGACCAGGAGCGCAACGAGCTCTTCTTCCGCAAACACGCCGGAGATATGGGGCAACTGGTGGAGACCATTCGGGTCCCCCTCGACCGTCCCAGCATCGCGGGCCACGTGCTGCTCAGCCGTGAGTCCGAGATCATCAACGACGTGCCGTCCGATCCCCGCCACTACAAGGGGGTCGACAAGGCCACCGCCAATCCGACCGTTTCGCTGCTGGCCGTACCCATCGTGTGGGGCGACAAGTGCTTTGGCGTGGTGGAAGCGATCAACAAGCCGACAGGCTTCAATGAGCAGGACCGCGAGATTCTCGAGGTTCTGGCCAGCCACGCCGCGGTGGCCCTGCAAAATCTCACGGTGATGGACCAGCTGCAGAACTACTTCCAGCAGTCGGTCGAGATCCTGATGAGCGCGCTGGAGTGCCTCGAGCCCGAGTCAGAAGGGCACGTCATCCGCCTGACTCGCATGGCCACAGCCATCGCTCGCAAGCTGGGCCTGGAGGGCGAAGACTTTCAGAATGTCTGGTATGGGGGCTATTTTCACGACATCGGCAAGCTCTTGATGCGCTCGGCCTTCGTGCCGCGCAGCGATCGCATGCATCCGGTGGTAGGGGCCAACGTGATCGCCAAGATCAAGATTCTCACCAAGATCGCCCCCCTGGTTCGCTACCACCACGAGCGCTGGGACGGCTCCGGCTTCCCCGATCGCCTGAAAGGCAATCAGATCCCCCTGGGAGCGCGCATTCTGGCCCTGGTGGAGGACTACGAGGAGCAGTGGATGGACCGCAATAAGGCGATCCCGATGGCCGAGTTCCAGGAGGACTTCTTCGCCAACGCGGTCGGCAGACATGACCCCGCTCTGCTGCCGATCTTCAGGAAGGTCCTGGCCAGCTTTCAGAGCTAATCTAGCTTAAAGAAAGCGACGAGGCGAGCAACCGTGCGGAAAACGCACGGTCTCGCCGAGCAGCATGCGCGCGAGCATCTGGCCCGCCCCCACGCCCATGCTCCAGGATCTGGTCGCAAAGCCCGTCGCAATATGCAGGCGAATGTCTCCCGGCAGGGGACCGATCAGCGGCAACCCGTCGGCCGTGTAGTTGTAGATCTTGGCCCAGCGGTGAGTGACCTCGAGTCCCCTGGTCTCAGGCAACCGCTCGTGCATGGACCTCTCGAGGTGGTTCTGGAAGAGGCGATCCACCTCCAGTTTGTAGGTCTTCTCTCCCCAACCGGAGCTCGGATTGATACCGGCTGCCAGAATGCCGCCGTCTGGCAGGGAGCGATAAACCTCGTGGCTCCGGTTGGCGCTTACCACCACCGTCGTGCCCTCGAGCCGGGTCGGAGCAGGCGCCGTGGCCAGGCACTGGCCACGCAGGGGGAAGACCAGGCGGTCCATCCCCGGTCCCACCAGTTCGTTGAGCCCGGCCCCGGGGGCGAGCAGGGCGACCTCGGCCTGGATCTCGCCGCGCTCGGTATGCAGAACCACTCCGGCTCCCTCGTCCAGACCCAGTCGCTCCACCCGGGAGAGCTCGAACAGGCGGCCTCCCCGCTCCACGAAAAGCTCGCCCAGCCGCTGCAGGGCACGGGCCGGATCAAAGGTCAGGGCTGCCGGCAGGTAAGTAGCCCCCGAGTTCGAGTCCACGCTGACCAGGTTGGTGGCGGCCGCGTCGCTCATCATGCGGGCCTGCAAGCCATCCTCGGTCATGGCCCGAATGCCGCGCTTCATCTCCTCGAATTCGGCCTGGTTGACAGCCAGCTCGAGCAGCCCGCCACGTTGGTACTCGTCCAGCCAACCTTCCAGGGCGGCCACGCCCTCCAGGCTCAACTCGAACCAGCAGTGGGCCGAGGTCTGTCCCAACGAGTTGCAGAGCGTATCGTAGTGCTCGCCCAGGCCGGGCAACGCCACCCCGGGGCCGAGTGACTCGCCCTGTGCCCCCAGGGCATCCGCTTCCAGCAGCACCACCTCCAGGTCGTGCCCCACCAGGGTGAGGCCGGCGGCCAGGCCCGCCGGCCCGGCGCCGACGATGGCGATGTCAGCGTGCCGGCGCTCGCGCAGCGGGCCGCTCGTGGCCCGGGGTCGGGGGGTGAAGAGGGGACGGGCCTCAACCAGCACGGCTGAAGCGCTCCATCCCTCCAAGGTACGGTCTCAGAGCCTTCGGAATGGTCAGGCTCCCGTCCGCCTCCTGGTAATTCTCCAGGATGGCCACCATGGTCCGGCCCACGGCCAGCCCCGAGCCATTGAGGGTGTGCACCAGCTCGGTGGGCTCGCCGGGGGCATTGCGGAAGCGGATGGCGGCCCGGCGGGCCTGAAAATCGGTGCAGTTGGAGCACGAAGAGATCTCGATCCAGCGGTCTTGCGGCGGTGACCAGAACTCCAGGTCATAGGTCATGGCGCTGGAGAACCCCATGTCGCCGGTGCACAGCAGCACGACCCGGTGGGGCAACTCGAGGCGCTGTAATATCGTCTCGGCGTTCTGCACCATCTTCTCGAGCTCTTCAAAGGACCGGTCGGGATGGGTGTGCTTGACCATCTCCACCTTGTGAAACTGGTGCACCCGCACCAGCCCGCGCGTATCCTTGCCGGCCGCGCCTGCCTCCGAGCGAAAGCATGGGGACCAACCGCAGTAGTAGCGGGGCAGCTCGCCAGCTTCGAGGATCTCGCCCGCGTGCAGGTTGGTGATGGGCACCTCGGAGGTGGGGATGAGATAGAGATCGGTATCGCTGCAGTGAAACAGGTCGGCCGCGAACTTGGGCAGCTGGCCCGTTCCGAAGAGCGTCTGGGCGTTCACCAGCACCGGGGTAAGGATCTCGTGATAGCCATGCTCGGTCGTGTGCACGTCCAGCATGAAGCTGGCCAGAGCCCGTTCGAGGCGGGCGCCAAAGCCCTTGAGCAACCAGAAGCGCGAGCCCGACATGCGAGCCGAGCGCTTGAAATCGAGGATGTCCAGCTCTTCCCCGAAATCGTAGTGAGCTTTGGCGGGGAAATCGAACGTCTTGGGGGTGCCCCAGGTGCGCACCACCACGTTGGCCGCGGCGTCCGGGCCATCGGGGACGCGCGCGTCGGGCAGGTTGGGCAGGGCCTCGATCAGGACCTTCTGCTCCCCTTCCACTTCGGCCAGGCGCGCGTCGTTGGCCTTGATCTCGTTGCCCACCTCGCGCATGCGGGCAGACTGCTCGGAGATGTCGCCGCCCTCTTTCTTGATCTTGCCCAGGGCGGTGGAGACCTGGTTGCGCTCGTTCTTGAGCTGGTCGGTGCGGGTGGTCAGGGTCTTGCGCTCGGCATCGAGCTCGAGCCAGCGCTCGACGGGGGCAAGATCCATCTGACGCCGGGCCAGCCCGGCGCGAACAGCATCCGGGTCGCGGCGAAAAAGCTTCGGGTCGAGCATCGCAGGTCAGTAAGGCAGAGCCATGACCTTCTTGAGCTCTTCCGGTCGCACCGAGCGGCGCAGAGCCTCGTCCTGGGTGATGAGGTTCTTCTTGAGCAGAGCGCGCAAAGCCATCTCCTGGCTGATCATGCCCTGCTCGCGGCCAGAGGTGGACATCACCCCCTGCACCTGGAAGAACTTGCCGTCCTTGATGAGCGACTTGACCTGGGCAGTTCCCAACAGCACCTCGAAGGCTGGCACCAGCCCATCGCCTCCTGCCTTATTGCAGAGGATCTGGGAAACAACCGCCTGCAGACCCACGCTCAGCATGGTGCGAGCCTGCTGCTGGCGGTGCGGGGGGTAGAAGTCGATCAGGTTCTCGAGCATCACCTGGGCGTTGGGGGCCTGGGCGGTGCAAAGCACCAGGTTGCCGCCGGCAGCCATGCTCAGAATGCGGTCCACCACATCGAACTCATCGAGTCCCGACACCACCAGAATGTCGGCTCCCTGGTGCAGCAGCGACTTGAAGGCCGTCGAGTAGGAGTTCGTGTCGGTGCCGATCTCACGCTGACAGATGACGCCCTTCTTATTCTTGTGCAGAAAGTCGATGGGGTTCTCGATCGAGACGATCTGGCAGGTGCGCATTTCCAGGATGTAGTTGACCAGGGCGGCCATGGTGTGGGACTTGCCAGAGGCCTTGGGGCCGGTAATCAGCACCAGGCCGGAGTCCACCTCCAGGGCCAACGTCTTGAGCGCCTCGGGCAACCCCAGCTCTTCAATGGTGGGCGGAGCTGGCGGGTTGGTGGAGATCACGATGGCCACCGAGCCGCGCTGGCGAAACACATTCACGCGAAAGCGGCTCAAGCCAGGCACGGAGAACGAGAAGTCGGTCTCCATGTTGGTATCGAACTCCTCGCGCAACTGATCGTTCATAATGGCTTCGCCAATGGAACGAGTGTCGGCTGGAGACAGGATCTGCCCATCCATGGCCACGAGGTTGTTGTTCAACCTCATCATTACAGGGCTGCCAGGCACCAGGTGAATGTGCGAGGCCCGCTTCTCCACCATGGAGGTGAAGAGTTCTTCTACGTTCATACTCGAACTCCGGATCTAAGAGCAAAATTGCGACCGAAAACCCGTAGTTTGAGATCGACAGCGAACCTACCTGCCGATGAGGCGATTGAACTCCTCCGGGGAGGAGCACTTGGCCAGAGCATCCTCGTAGGTGATCATGCCCTGCTGGTAGAGGTTACGAAGGGCCATGTCGAGCGACTGCATGCCGTGCTGTGCGCCTGACATGATGGCGTTGGGAAGTTGGTGGCTCTTGCCCTCGCGGATGATGTTGCGCACGGCCGGGATCACCGGCATGATCTCCATCGCCATCACGCGACCACCGCCTTTGGCCTTGGGAATCAGGGTTTGGCAAAGGATTCCCTCGAGCGTGACCGAGAGCTGCATGCGGATCTGTTGCTGTTGGTGGGGCGGGAAGATGTCGATGACGCGGTCGACGGTGGTAGCTGCGGAGTTGGTGTGGAGGGTGGCGAACACCATATGGCCGGTTTCGGCCGCCGAGATGGCGATCGAGGTGGTTTCCAGGTCTCGCATCTCGCCGATGAGGATGACGTCAGGGTCCTGGCGCAGCACGTGCTTGAGGGCCATCGCGAAGCTGTGGGTGTCAAATCCGATCTCGCGCTGCGAGATGACCGAGTTCTTGTCCTTGTGGAGGAACTCGATGGGGTCCTCGATGGTCACGATGTGGCAACGACGATTCTCGTTGATGTGGTTGATCATGGCCGCCAGGGTAGTGGACTTGCCCGAGCCGGTGGGACCGGTCACCAAACAAAGACCGCGAGGCTTCATGGCCAGGTCTTTGATGATGGGGGGCATCTTCAGCTCGTCCAGGCTGAGGGGACGGGCGGGAATGACTCGGATGGCGGTGCCCCACGAGCCGCGCTGCATGTAGATGTTGACGCGGAAGCGGCTCAGACCGGGGACGCTGTAGGCCAGGTCGAGCTCCTTTTCGGCGATGAACTTGGCCTTCTGCTCGTCGGTCAGGATACTCTCGCACATGGCGCGGACGCTGTCGGGCGTCATGATTTCGTAGGTGGCCGGGGTGAGCTCGCCGTCCACGCGGATCATCGGGGCGCTGCCAACCTTGAGATGAAGGTCCGAGGCACCTCGCTCCACCATCAGATGCAAGAGATCATCAATGGTGAGTACGCCAGTTTCGAGAATTTCTTGTTGCGTGTCCATCCCGGACGCTCCTCTCCGTAGTTCCCGCGCATGTGCGCCTAAATGCAAATTCTCTTTCGAGTAAGCGCTCACCTTCGGCGCTAAGGCGGGCGATCTCCTACTTTAAAGCCAGGTTTCCCCTCTTCGAAGTCGAACCAGGGCCCATCCAATGTCCCGTCCCGATTTTTTGTCCCTACTGTTGTTGCCCGAGCCGGCCGAAACCAGCGCCTGGCTCGAGCTGGCAGCCCGCGCGCTGCCGGGTTATCAGCCCCAGCCCACGGTGCTACGCCGCACCCGCTCGGAAGGCGCTCCCGAGCATCTGGAGGTGCGCCGCTTGAGCCCCGAGCCTTACACCCACCTGGGCCAGCAGCTGCTCCTCAGTCCCGAAGGCGGGCTCTTCCTGTCGCGCCTGGAGGCAGTTCGCCATCTGAGGCGGCGGGCCGATTCCACCATCGAAGACGAAATCTACGAGCTGGTGAGCCTGCCCGAGCCTTCTCGCGAGCAACTTGAGCTGGTGCGCTCGGCTTGTCTGGCCCTGCTGGCCGAGGAAGGCTACTCCCGCTGGGCCGAGCTGGCCTGGGAGCAGCGCTTGGAGCTGGCCCGCTTCGGGGGCAGCGGCGAGCAGGCCAACCAGGCTCTGTCTCTCTCCTCCCCTGCCGACAGGCTGGGCACCTTGCAGCTGTTCGTTGGCCAGGAGGCCCATCCCGAGCTGCGAGCGGCGGTGCAAGAGCTGGCCCGCCAGGGCAGCCTCAAAGCCGGCATTGAGGTAGTCCCCTGGCTGCTGGGACAGAGCGACTGGAACCTGTGCCCCGACCGAGTGGCCCTGGCCCGCTCGGCCGTAATCGATGACCCGGCCGGCGCCTGGGAGCTCCGCTCCCACCCCAACCCGCTAATACGCTTGCGCCTGGTCGACCTGGTCGAGCTGGGCGAATTCGACTGGCTGGAATGGTTGGCCCGCGAGACCGATCTGGCCGTGCGTGACCGCCTGCGCCAATCACTCGAACGGCTCTACACTCCCGCCCAGGTAGTGGAACAACTCATGCAAGAGAAGCTTGCCATGCGCCGGGAAGCACTGGGCTGGGTGCTGGTGCACTGGAAGGGTGACATCCAGCGGGCCGACGACATCAAGGCCCTCAACCGTGCCCTCTCGGCCCGGCTGGGCGGCGAGAACAAGAGCCGTCTGCGCGGCAAGCTCTCTCGCATGGGACAGCTGGAGCTGAAGGCTCGCCTCTTCACCCGATGAAGGCCGCTTTCCAGCGGCTGGTGGCCTGGTACCGCGAGCAGCGCCGCGACCTGCCCTGGCGCCGCCGAAGCGACCCCTACGCCATCCTGGTCTCCGAGATCATGCTGCAACAGACCCGCGTGGAGGTGGTACGGGCCTACTATGCTCGGTTCCTGGAGCGCTTTCCCGACTGTGCAAGCCTGGCCGCGGCCAGCTCAGAGGAGCTGCATGCCGCCTGGGCCGGCCTGGGCTACTACCGCCGGGCCCGCAACCTGCAGGCCGCCGCCCGGGTCGTGGTGGAGCGGGGCGGCTTTCCCAGCGACCGCGCGGGGCTGCTGGCCCTGCCGGGAGTGGGCGAATACACGGCCGCGGCCCTGGAAAGCATCGCCTTCGACCGCCCGGCCCTGGCCCTGGACGGCAACGCGATCCGGGTTCTGTGGCGCTTTCTGGCGCTGGAGGGAGATCCGCGCCGGCCTCGCGTGCGGCGCGACCTGGCGGCCCGGATCGAGCCGGTGATCGAGGCACCGGGCGACTTTACCCAGGCCCTGATGGAGCTGGGGGCAACCCTCTGCAAGAGCGCCAATCCCACCTGCCTGACCTGTCCGCTGGCCGACGACTGCGCCGGCAGGCTGCGCTGGCGCGAGCTGCCCCCCTCCCCTCCGGCCCAGCGCTCGCTAGAGGTGGACTGGAGCGCGGCCGTGCTGCTGCGCCCGGGCCAGGTCTTCCTGGAGAAGGCACGGCCGGGCGAGTTGCTCGAGGGTATGTGGTGCTGCCCTCCTGCCGAGCGGCTGAAGAGCGAGCTTGAGATGGTGGGCACCGTGCGCCATGCCATCACCTTCCGGCGCATCACCTGCCGCGTCTATCGCGGCCAGGGGGAGCCCCCCGAACGAGGCGAGTGGGTGGATCTGGAGGATCTGGCCCACCGAGCCCTGCCGGCATTCACCCGCAAGGTGCTGCGGACGGCGGGGATAATCTCTTGAGCGTTAAGTAATGAAGGTTTTGCCATCCTTCGGGGGCGCCTCCATACAAGTCTGTCGAAACCTTCAGCACTTCACTTAACGGTTTAAGGCGGCCCGAGCGATAGCCCCGGCCACCGGAGCGGCGTGCTGGCCCCCGTAGCCCTTGTTCTCCAGGATGACCGCCACCGCCACCCGGGGCGCATCGGCCGGGGCCACCCCCACGAACCAGGCGTGGGGCGGCCCGTGGGGGTTCTCGGCGGTGCCCGTCTTGCCGGCCACTCCGGCCCCGGCAGCCCCGCCCGTGCCCCGCTCCACCACCGCCCGCATGGCCTGCAGCACGGTGGCGGCGGTGTTCGCGCTGACCACCTGGCGGGGTGGGCCCACGGGATAAGTATCCACCGTGCGCCCGTCGCGGCTGACGGCCTTGAGCAGCCGGGGAGGGAGGTCGGTGCCTCCCCGACCGATGACGGCCGCCACCCGGGCCATCCCCAGCGGGGAGACCAGCATGTCGGCCTGGCCGATGGCCGCCTGGGCCGCCGCCACCTCTTCCGCCCCGGGCCGCCCTCGGGGGGCGTGGCCGGCGGCCGCCAGCGGAACCCGGGTGGGCGCCTCCAGCATGCCAAAGCGCTTCATCCAGTCTTCCAGCCCCTTCAGCCCCAGCTTGCGACCCAGCGAGGCGAAGGTGACATTGCAGCTGTGGGCCAGGGCGCTCTCCAGGGTCAGCGCGCCGTGGGCCCGGGCGCCGTCGCAATAGAGCTCAAAGCCCGTGATGGGCAGGCTGCCAGCGCAGAAGAATGGGCCTTCGGCCTGAGAGCTCTCGAGGGCTGCGGCCATGGTCAGGATCTTGAAGGACGAGCCCGGCGGATAGAGGCCCTGGGTGGCCCGATCGATCAGCGGAGCCGACTTGTCCTGGCTCAGGCGCTGCCAGTTCTTCTCCAGCTCGGCCGGGTCGAAGCCGGGCCGGCTGGCGGCAGCCAGGATGTCGCCGGTGGCCAGATCGAGCACCAGGATGGCTCCCCGATCCCGGCCCAGCAACTGGTAAGCCTGCTGCTGCAGGTCGGAGTCTAGAGTCAACACCAGGTCGTCGCCGCGGCGACTCTTCTCGCGCTCCAGGCGGCGCACTTGCTCCAGGGTTCGCGGGCGCGGTCGGCCGGCCAGAGCCCGGGCCAGCTCGCCCTCCAGGCCGCCGCTGCCCAGGCGGTCGGTCACGTAGCCGATCAGGGGGGCGGCCGCTGCTCCCAGGGGATAGACCCGACGCCCTTTGTCGGTGCGGGCCAGCACCTTGCCCTGGCGGTCGAGCAGGCGCCCGCGCAGCTGGAGGTTTTCGTGGCTGCGGCTGTTCTCGGGCCGCTCATTGAGGCGCGAGGCGATCAGAACCTGGTAATACCACAGCTGTCCCACCGGCAAGAGGTAGAGGGAGATGAGCAGGATGGCCAGGCGGCGCACCCGCCGCTTGATCAGCATGGCTCCTCCGGGCGGGCCGAGATGCGCGTCAAAAGAGCCAGGATGACGAAGCTGGCCAGCATCGAGCTGCCTCCGTAGCTGACGAAGGGCAGGGTGATGCCGGTCATGGGGATCAGCTTGACGGTGCCCGCGATCAGGATCAGACTCTGCCAGGCGATCAGCACCGAGAGCCCCCCGGCCAGCAGGGTTCCGAACTCGTCCGGTGCCCGCATGGCCACGCGGAACGAGCGGGTGACCAGCAGCATGAAAGCGATCAGGATGGCCACCGCCCCCACGAAGCCCAGCTCTTCGGCCAGGGCCACGAAAACAAAGTCGGTGGCCGCTTCGGGCACCCGGTTGGGCTCGCCCAGGCCCAGGCCAGTTCCGAACAGGCCTCCCCAGCCCAGCGAGAACAGGGCCTGGGACATCTGAAAACCGGTGTTCTGCGCGTCGGCGAAGGGATCGAGCCAGGCGTGCACGCGCACCCGCACATGGGAAAAGGCAAAGAGCCCCCCCACCGCCCCCAGCACGAACAAGAATCCGGCTACCAGCACCAGGTCGGTGCGGCCGGTGGCCATGTAGAACATGGTCAGGAAGATGCCCATGAAGAGCAGGGCCATTCCCAGGTCTTTCTGCAGGATCAGCACGCCCTCAGCGGCCAGCCAGCCCAAACCCAGCAAAAGCAGCGCCCGGCGGGGGAGGCGGCCCTCGCTCGAGAGTAATCCCAAACGCATCCAGCGCCCGTAGCGGCGCAAGAAGGCGGCTAAAAACAAGATCATGAGGATCTTGACCACCTCCACCGGCTGGAACTGCATGCCGCCCAGGCGAAACCAGAGCCGGGCCCCGTTGATCTCGGTGCCGAAAAGCATGACCGCCAGTTGCAGCACCACGCCGCAGACCAGGCAAAGATACTTGTAGTCCTCCAGGCGACGATAGTCGCGCACGGCCAGGGCGGTCAGGGTGAAGGCCAGCAGGCCCACCAGAATCCAGAGCGACTGACGCTGGCCCAGAGTGGGGTCGAGACGCCAGACCATGACCCAGCCCAGCCCGGAGAGAAGACAGGCCAGGGGGAGCAGCAGGGGATCGCCGGCGGCTTTCTTCCAGCGCAGCACCAGCGAGGCGATGAGCCAGCCGGCCGCTTGCAGGACCAGCCAGCTCCAGGGCGGGGGGCCTTGGAACTCGGGCGAGCGGGTGGCCAGCGCCAGGGCCATGGCCACCACCGCCAGCACGGCGGCAAGCAGGCCCAGCTCTCTTGCTCTCACGCCCTCTTGACCAGCTCGAAGGTCACGTCCCCGATGCTGAAGCGGCCGCCCTCAGCCAGCATCACGCCGCCCTGGACCGCCTCGGCGCCCAGGTAGGTGCCGTTGGTGCTGCCCAGGTCTTCCAGCCAGACCCCTTCTCCGCGCGGCACCAGCCGGGCGTGGCGGGCCGAGGCAAAGGGATCGTTCACCTGCACCTGGCATTCGGGCGAGCGTCCCAGCAACAGCTCATCCTGCAGGCGCAGGCTCCGGCCTTCGAGCCGCTCACGTCCCTGTAGCACCGCCAGCCACCAGCCGGGCGCGTCCTGAGCCTGAGGCATGGGCTCGCCGGCGGGCTTTGCGGGCATGGGCAGATCGCGCACCAGGGCCCGGATCAACAGGCCCAGCAGGGCGTAAACCCCTGCCAGCAGGACGAACTTGAGGTAGAACAGGGTGATCTCGGACAACTCAGCCCTCGAGGTGAAGGGTCCGACTGGGCGCGTCCCAGCGGAACGGGATGCTGAAGGCGTTCAGCAGGACCCGAGCCGGCAGCAGGGTACGCCCCTGGAAGAGGTAGGCGGGCGGAAGCTCGGCCGGGCTGCCTTCCGCCGCCATCACCGGGAAGCGGACCACCGAGCTCTCGCGCGAAACTTCCACCGAGCGGCTGGCGGCGTCCCAGGTCAGGCTCAAACCCAGCGTGCGGGCCAGATCGCTCGAGATCCACATCACGCCGTCCTTGAGAATCCCGCTCAGGGGGGCATCCAGCGGCTGGCCGCCGCGGGTGACCAGAACCTGGGTCTGCAAAGCCAGCTCGGGACGGCCGCTCTGGCGGCGCACCAGGCGCTCGAGCAGCTTGTCGTCCACGAAGGGCAGCACGCCAGCCTCCTGCAAACGCTCGCGAGCGTGGCTCAACAGGTCGTAGCGGCTGTAAACGTCGGGCAGGACCTGCACATAGACCTCACCGGTCTCCTCGTCCAGCCCGACCTTGATGGGCTCGTACTCGATGCGCACCGGCATGCCCACGGTCACCTTCTCGAACAGCTCGCGAGCCGACTCGGGGTACATCCGCATACAGCCGTGCGAGGCGGCCGCCCCGATGGAGGTGGGGCTGGTGGTGGAATGAAGGCCCACGCCCGGCATGGACAGGCCCATCCAACGGTCACCCAGCGGATTCGCCGGCCCGGCCGGCACGGTGACTTCGCCCAGCCCGGCCCATTCCGGGGGAAGCCAGGTCGGGTTCTCGACCCGGCTTTCCAGCTTGAAGCTGCCTTCGGGGGTCTGAAAGCGACCCGGCTGGCCGATGGCGACCGGGTAGAACTTCTCGAACTGGCCCTTGCGGAACAAGTAGACCCCGCGCTCGGGCAGGTTGATGACCAGACCGTCCTCAGGCGGGTTGGCCGGCAGGACGCGTCGGGTGGGAACCACCAGCTCCTTGCCCACGGCCACGTCCAGGCCGATAGGCAGGCTGTTGGCAAAGCACAGGTGCTCGATGGCCAGGCTGTACTGCTTGGCGATCGAATAGAGATTCTCGCCAGAGCTCACAACGTGGTTTCGCTCTTTGCCCACGATGGGGCGCAGGGGCTCGGCCAGGGCCGAGACAGCCAGAATTGCCATCAGGGCCAGAGTCAGGAAGGGTCGTAACATGGTTCTCCCAGTCGATTCCGCCCTTACGAGCGCGGACGCAGTCCGCGATACTGGCGCACGCCCTCGAGGTCGGAGGTTTCGTAGGCTTTCATGATGGAGAGCACGTCTTCCCACTGCAAGAAGACGTGGTGCAGAGGCTTTTTCTGCTTGCTGGCCGACTCCACCCACTTGTCCGGCTCGAACCAGATGCCCTGGCGCTCGACGCCCACCAGGCGGCATTCGAGTTGCCCGCCCTCGAGGGGCAGTTTGAGCGCAGCCAGCGCTTCGGGGTTCTTGACGAACAAGAGGATAGGATTGCCGATGCAGGTGCTCAGATCGGTGCGGGGTTTCTTGAGCCCCTCCTGGACGGTTGCTTCCACAGTCTTGGTTCCCTTCGGATGGTCGGGAGGGGTTCCACCCCTGGTCCCGATTCCCTACAAGAGACTAGCGCGTCCATGCGTCAAATCGGTGTCGAGAACGAAGGGAGCAAGCTTTCGGGTTGCGGCCCTGCTGGCCACCATCGGGTTGCTCATGGCCAGCCTCAGCGTGACCCACCTGGGCCTGATGGCTCGCCAGAGCAACCAGGCTATCGCTGGCTGAGGTGGGAGCGGCCGAGTCCAGCCCCCCGGCCGGGGTCACGGTTGATCAGCTCGAAGCCGTGGTCCCCAGCCACAGGAGCAGGAAGGCGACCAGCATGCATCGTTGCATCCTTCTTCGCGGACCGCCTGCGCTACCTGCGATCCCTGGCCTCAGAACGGCGCCTCGATCAAGAGCTCCACATTGCGATCCGTCAGGCTGCCCAGTTGCACGCTGCGACTGATGAAGTTGTCGTTGGCCGAAAGCTCGCGACTGATGGAGGCCAGGCCGGTCAGAGTCAGGTTGCCGGGATCGGTCTCGGGGATGGCCTGGTGGTCGACCAGCGTGGCGAAGAAAGAGAGCGTGCCGTCCTGGTTGTTGACCAGCTCGATGATGCGCGACTGCTGCGGGAAGTCGACGTGAGAGGGCGTGTTGATCTCCCAGAAGCCTCCCGTGCGGCCGGAGGAATCGGGGTGAGCCCAGACGCGGCAGACGTGACTGTGGCCGTTGACCCACAAGACGACGTTGGGAAAGCGCTGGAGGGCAGCAATGAGGTCTTTTCCCAGCACCCGGGGCGGATCGTTGTTGTTCTCCACCAGGGGGTTCTCGAGCGTCTGCGAGTTATGGTGCGAGAACAACACGATGAGAGAGTCGGTGTTGCCCGTCTGGATGAGGTTTCCGTTGGTATCATAGTACTTCGAGCTGTGGGCCTGAAGCTGGGTCAGCAGCCAGTTGAACTGGGGTTGATCCAGCGAGCCATCGGCATAACCGGCGCGATTGACGGTATCGAGCGTGATGCCCACCACTCCGGGACTCACCGCGAAGGCGTAGTAGAGCTGACCGGTGCTCACGCTGGTCGGGTCGAGCCCGTGCCCGACCGGTCCCGGCACGGCCGGGCTGTTGAAGTGAGCCTGAGCCCACTCGGCCGGATCCAGAAAACGACGGGTCGCGTCGGCGGTCACGATACGATGCGCGGTCGAGCTGGAGATCATGCGATCGAGCTCTGAGCGGGCGATAAACTGCGGCCAGAATCCGAACAGGTCGAAGAAGTCGGTCAGAAAGCCGAGCACGTTGCCTGTGTAGAAGGGGGGCATTGACAGGTTCTTCTGCGTGCCCGTCACGATACCGTCGAGGGCCCTGGTGGGGGTCTGGTTGGCGCGCGTGGGCAGATTACCGAGCACCAGGTTGTCGTGGTTGCCGTAGACGGTGTACCAGGGAAAGCGCGAGCCTTCAGCCTGAAAGGGCTTGACCGAGGCATCCAGGAGGCCGGGGTAGTCGGGGAAGCCATACACCTGTTTGTAGATGTCAGCCACCATGGCGTCCGGGTGGTAGTAGGTGTTGAAATGAGGATTGGTGGTCTGGTCCTGAACCCCCTCATACTTGTTCGGGTCGCCGCTGGAGGGCTGGATGGCCCCACCGTCGAGCAAGGTCATGAACCAGCTCAGCTCATTGGCCTGCCGGTTGTCCCCGTTGTCTCCGGTGGAGATGAGAAAATCGAAGGGGCGGCCGGTGACGGGGCCCTTTCCCAGGTCGTTGAGCTGCTGCATCATCGACTCGGCCACATGAGTGGTGAGCATCTCCTGAGCCCGGAAGGCTCCCTGGAAGTCCTGCTGTTTGACGATGTCGTTCCCTTTCTCGCCACGAAGGTACTCGACCCGAAGGGGGCTCTCGGCATCCACCACGTGCACATCGCTGATCTGGGCGATACTGGCCAGGGGAGTTCGCCGCTCTTGGCGACCCGGCTGGGCGGTGGCCCCCAGGTCGGTGCGCACCACCTGGTCCCAGCCCGGCCCGTGGGTCAGCTTGACATAGCCTTTATCGGATGGAGCGAGCGGCTCGATGGTGACATCCAGCGTGGTGTAGGCCTGCTGCAAGGCCAGCAGCGGGTCTTCCAGCACCACCGTGCCCCCGGCCACGATGAGGACATCGGCCTCGTGGACCGCCGCGACCGTCTCTCCGTCAAGGTACTCGATCTTCAGACGAACGACGCTGGTGCTGACTCCATCGAGCCGCACACTGGCCTGCTTGGGGATCCGGACCGGTCCGAAAACGACCTGACCATCCCGGTCGAAACCGGTGATGCGGAACTCGTCGATCGGCTCGGGCACGCCTCGCAGAAGGGTGTGATTGACGATCACGGTGCCGGCGCCGCCTCCTGGCGCCGGCCCCACAGTGGCTTCGGATGAGCCGCAGCCACTGGCCCAGAGCGCTGCCAGAACCAGAACCAGGAGTGCATTGAGACGTTTCATCGGGAACCTCCTCGAGCGCGTGCGCGAACGGGTGCTTTGCCATTGGTCAGAATCTTCCTCGAAAAGACCAGACCAGGGCCCGTCCAGGTTCCCGCTACCCGTCCAGAAGAAGGTTGGCAGGCCTCGGCGGGAAAGCACGAAGCTGCCCATGCATTCCATCGACCGCCTCTGCCGCCTGGACCGCCCCTACTGGCTCGACTCCGAGCGCGAGCGGCTGTTTCTGGATGCCATGCAAGAGGCCTACGCGCACCACAAAGACGCCTGCCCCGAGTTCGCACGCTTCTGCGCCCAGCAGGGCTTTGAGCGCCTGGAGCGACTCGAGGACGCGCCCTTCGTCTTCGTCAACGTCTTCAAGCGCTATGAGCTCCTCAGCGTGGACAAGAGCCAGGTCGTGCTGCACGTGCGCTCGAGCGGCACCTCGGGGCAAAAAAGCCAGACCTTCTTCGACCAGGGCTCGCTCGACAGGGCCCAGGCCATGCTCGAGAGCGTCTTTGCCGACCAGGGGCTGGTGGATCCCGAGCAGACGGCCAACTCCCTGCTCTTTTCCTACGATCCGGCCGAGGCGCCCGATTCGGGGGCGGCCTTCAGCTCGGCCAACTGGACCCGCTTCACCCGCCGGGGCGAGGTATTCTACGCCCTCAAGAAAGGGCCCGAGGGCTTCTTCTTCGACGAGGAGAGCGCCCTTGAAGCCCTGGTGCGGCTTTCGCAGAGCCCGCTCCCCACTCGCATCGTGGGCTTCCCTTCCTTCCTGCATCGCCTGCTGGGACGGCTCCACGCTCCCCTCAGGCTGGCCCCGGGCAGCTGGGTGCTCACCGGCGGAGGCTGGAAGGGCCAGGCCGAGCAGGCCATCCCCCGCGAGCGTTTCCTGGAGCTGGTCAGCCAGCGCCTGGGCGTTCCCCCCGAGCGCCAGCGCGACAACTATGGCATGGTCGAGCACGGCGCCCCCTACATCGAGTGCCCCGAGCACCGCTTCCACGTGCCCGTGTTCTGCCGGGCTCTGATCCGCCATCCCCTCGATCTGCGCCCGCTCCCCCCGGGCGAACCGGGTCTGCTTCAGCTCTGCACCCCGTTTTTGACCAGCGTCCCCAACCTGAGCTTGTTGACCAGCGACGTGGCCGCTCTGGAGGAGGGCTGCCCCTGCGCTCGTGCCACCCCGGTGCTGCGCTTCATCGGGCGCGGGGGTACGAGAAAGCACGCCGGCTGTGCCATCGCCGCCGCCCGGATGCTGGAGTGAGCGTGCAGCACTTCGTTCTGGGCCAGACCTGGACCGGCCCGCTGACGGCCGATCGGGTGAGCGAGCTCATCACCCGGGCTCGCCATCGGGCCGAGAGCTACGAGCGGGTCTCGGTGCGCCGCATTCTGCGCATCCTGGACCGGGCCGGGCGGGCCTGGTCGGACCCGAGCTTTGCTCCACGCCAGAGAGCCGAGGCCGAGTTGCCGGGGCTGCTCGGGATGACCGGGCCCATGGTCTCGCTCTCGCTTGAGATGATGGGCGGCGCCCTGCGACGCGAGGTGCTCGAGCAACGCATCGAGCGCGAGCTCGGCCCGGCCGACCTGCTCGACCGCTGGACTCCGCGCAAGGCCATCGGAGAGTACCTGCGGGCCCGTCCCCGGGGTGTGGTGCTGACGGTGGCCTCGGGCAACGTCTTCGTGGGAGCTGCCATCCTGCTGGCCGAGTCGCTCTTGACCGGCAACGTCACGCTGCTCAAAGCCTCCAGCGGTGATCCCTTCTTTGCGCGCCTGTTCGTCGAGAGCCTGGCCGAGTTCGAGGAGGAAGGCGAGCTTACTGGATCCACCGCCGTGCTCTCCTGGTCGGGCGGGGACGAGAGCCTGGAGTCTTTGTTCAAGGCCGGCTGCGACGCCATCGTCATCACCGGGGGCGAAGAGGCGGTGCGCCGCTACCGCCAGGGGGTGGATGCCCACGTGGAGGTGGTGGACTACGGCCCCAAGCTATCTCTGGCCGTGCTGACCTCGGACGCTCCCGCCTGGGAAGACCTACCCGAGCTGGCCAGGCGCCTGGCCCGCGATGTCTCCATGTGGGACCAGCACGCCTGCTCTTCACCTCAGGTGCTCTACGTGGAAGGAGCCGAGCAGGCCGAGCGGCTGCTCGAGCCTCTAGCCCGAGCGCTGGAGGAGCTCGACGCCGAGCTGCCCGCCGCCGAGCCCGCCTTCGACACCGCCATCGAGGTGACCAAAGAGCGCCAGATGGCCATGTTCGCCCAGGCGGTGCGGCCGGTTAAGCTCTTGACCTCGCCGCGACCGCAGGCCTGGACGCTGATTTACGAGCCTGACGAGAGCGAGCTGCGCTCCTCCCCGCTGCACCGCACCCTGTTGATCAAGACGGTCGAGCGCCCGGAGGAGACCTTGCCCCGGCTGCTCGAGCCCTGGCGCATCTACCTCCAGACCGTGGGCCTGGAGGCTGGGCTGTATCGCTCGCGCCACCTGGGCCGGCTCTTGACTCAGGCCGGCGCCACCCGCATCTGCCGCCTGGGCGAGATGGCCGGGGGCCAACCCGGCGAGCCCCACGACGGCCGGCTGGGGCTGCAGCCGCTGGTGCGCTGGGTCAGCCTTACCGCCGACGCCCCCGAGGGCATCAGCCACGACTGGGAGACCCGTCCCGCGGCCGAGGCCGAGGCTATCAGCTGGGAGCGGCTGCTCGACCTGGTGGAGTTCGTGCGCTCGCGCTCGCCCTACTATCGCGACAGCCTGGCTCCGGTGCGCAGCCGCGAGGAGTTCGCCCGCCTGCCCCTGCTCGAGCGCTCGTTGCTGCACCACCGCTCCCACGAGCTGCTCACCGCTCCTCTGCACGAAGCGGTGGTGCTGCGCAGCGGGGGCTCGACCGGCGACCCCAAGTACTGCTTCTTGAGCCCGGAGGATTATCGCGCCGACGTGCTGGCCGGGGTCAAGATGCTGCGGGCTCTGGGCGTGCGTCCCGGAGATCGTTGCGCCAATTTGTTTTTGGCGGGCGACCTTTACGGCAGCTTTCTGAGCATCCACCGGGTGCTGGAGGAAGCGGGCGTGGTCAACTTCCCCTTCACCGCCTCGGCCCCGCTCGAGAGCCTGCTGCTGCACTTCGAGCGCTTCGAGATCGGCGTGGTGCTGGGCGTATCCTCACAGCTCTCGCGCCTGTTCGCCGATCTTTTTGAGCGGGGAGCGCGCCCGCCCCTCAAGACCCTGATCTACGGTGGGGAGCCCCTGCCCCCGGGAGAGCAAGCCCTGTTGCGAGAACGATTCGGGCTGACCCGGCTGGGCTCGATTCTGGGCGCCAATGACGGCGGGCCCATCGGCTATCAATGCTCTCACTGCCAGGGCGCCGTCCACCACCTGGCCACCGACCAGGTCTGGATGGAGCTCGTCGACAGCCAGGGCCGACCGGCCGAGGAAGGCGAGGTGATCCTGACCTGTCTGCAGCGGCGTCTGATGCCCCTGATCCGCTATCGCCTGGGGGATCGGGCCCGCTGGCTGCTCCAGCAGTGCCCCTGCGGCCGAACCACCCCGCGCTTCGAGCTGCTGGGCCGGGCCGACGACCTGCTCTGCATCGCCAGCACCAACACCTCCTGGCAGGACGTGGCCGAGGCCCTGGTCGGGCTGGTCGGCGCCGTGCAACTGGTGGGCGAGAAACAAGACCTGCTCGATGTCCTGCGAGTACGGGTGGAAGGCCCGGCCTCGGTCGAGCGGGTACGCGCGCGTCTGCTCGAGCGCTTGCCCCTGCTGGGCCAGCGGCTGGAGGAGGGATTGCTGGCCGATCTGCGCGTTGAAGTCGTTGGTCCGGGAGAGCTGGAGCGCATTTCGCGCAGCGGTAAGCTGCGCCACGTGATCGACCGCAGGCTGTGAACCGTCAAGGAGCGCAGCCGGACCCCCCCTTGACACAGTTTTCCGGCTGCGCGACACCCAACATGTTGTGCTAGGAGTCCAGCCGCCTACAATATCCTGTGGTGGCGGAGGTCCCCTCCGATACCACAGAGCGGTTTGCGGCCGGACTTCTAGAGGACGCTCAGGCCTCGCGGCAGAACCTCGTATTCTTGACCCGAGAGACTCAGAAAAGCCTGCTTGACCTTCTGACCCGGATCCAGGGATTGTGGCCGGGAAGCTGGGGCGATCCCGCGCGCGCTCTTTCGGAGCACCCGGTCTTGCTGGAATGGCTCTTTGACAAGCCCCAGGCGGCTTCTCTCGGGCCCCTCGACCCCTGGTTGCGCTTGTCGTTGAGCTCGGACCAGTGGCAGGCCGCGCGAGCGCTCGAGAGCCAGCCGCTCTCGTTCATCGAGGGCCCTGCCGGCTCGGGCAAGTCGTGGCTGCTCAGCCGCCTGGCGGGAGTGGCTCTCTCGCAGGGCAAGCGGGTGCTCATTACCACTCCCTGCCCGGGAGCGCTGGCCGACCTGGGCCACGTCTTCCCCAAGGGCCCGCCGCCCGGCTCAGCCGACCTGATCAAGCGGCTCGACCGCCTGGAGCATCTGCAGTTTGAACGCATCAAGAAGGAGTGCAGCCTGGCCCTGCCCCAGCGCCGCCTGAACCAGGGCAAGGGCTGCCACGACTGGATTCCCGGAGCCATCCACCGGGGCATCCCGATGCCTTTGAGCGAGCAAGAAGTGGTCGAGCTCTACAGCCTCTCCGACCTTGAGGAGGAGGGCGACTCCAAGCTGCACGGCTCGCTGCCCGATCCGAACAAGCTGCTGACGGTGAACGAGCTGGCCCGCCTCAAGGAGCTGGACGAGTTCTTCCGCAACTACGAGGACCAGCTCTTCTGGGCCAACACCCACCACGCACCCGATGCCCTGGACGCCCTGCTGGAGGTGACCGGGCCCTTGCAGGAGATGCTGGCCCAGGCTCCCGAGTGGTGGCTGCTGGCTGCCTGGGCCGCTAAGAAAGGCGGCGAGGACGGCCAGGCCTGGGGCGAGCTTTCGGTCAAGCTCGACCGGCTCGAGCGTGAGCGTACCCCTCTGCTGCAGAAGATCAAGGCCCCCCGGTTCGAGCTGCCGGCCGGCCCGCTAGACGAGCAGCTGGCCATCTGCCAGGAGCTGCTGGCCCACGTCGCCAGCAAGGGAAACGTCGGCTGGGTGGCCTTCAAGCCACGCTGGAAAAGGTTTCTAGAGCATGCCCGGGTCAACGGCACCAGGCCCAGCACGGCCGAGGACTTCGGCTGGCTGGCCGCCCGGCTCAAATCCGACCTGCTGTTGGCCCAGGCTCTGGAGGCGACCAAAGAGCTGATGGCTCGGCTATCCATCAAGGGCTCGCTGGGCGACCAGGACCCGGCCCCGGCCGTGCGCCAAGCCGTGCGCGACTTCCCCGACTACTTCGCCGAGTTCCACAGGCGCGCCGGCGTGGTGGGGCTGCGCTGGGAGAAGGCCATGAGCCACTCCACTCGCAGCAAGCTGCCTCCGGGAGGCGAGCTGGGCCTGTTCAGGGTGGGCCTGACCGAGATGCTGATCCCGCTGATCGGGCGCCGCCAGCAGTTTGTCGAGCTGGCCGAGTTGCGTCACAAGGAGGAGCAGCACCTGGACTGGGTGCCGGCCACAGGCAAGGTCGGACTCGGGGCGGGGGACAAACAGCGCGATTTGCGCTCGACTCTGCGGGCAACCGTGGTGGCGAGAGATATCCAGGGTTATCGCGAGGCCCTGGCCCGACTGGTCAAGATCAAGCGTTACACCATCTACAATGAGCGCCGCAGCGAGCTTTTGACCCGGCTGGAGGCGGTGGCCCCCGAGTGGGCCAGGGCCATCAAGGAGCACCGGAGCCCCCACGACAAGACCACCCCACCCGGGCCGGCCGAGCCGGCCTGGCATTACCTCCAGAGCCAGTACATCCTCGAGTCGGCGGCCGACGCCTCGCTCGACGATCTGGCCGAGGGCATTCGCGGCATTCGCAACCAGATTTCCGAGGGCGTCCCCACGTCTTCTGAAGGTCTTACCATCTGCCCCCTGGAGGGGGCGCTGGCCAGCCACGACAGCTACGATCTGGTGCTGGTCGATCACGCCCACCGCTGTGCCCTGCCCGCTCTGGGCATTCTGGCCCGGGGCCAGCAGGTGGTGCTGCTGGGCGATGCTGACCAGCCCGGCCCCCCCCCACCCGCCGGGCCTGTCCGGGGAGGGCCGGATGAACGCTTCGACGGCTGGCACTCGCTGCTCGAGCTGGGTCGGGAGCGGGCCCGGCTGGCCGGGGGAGTGGGCCTGCCCACCGATGTTGCCGAGCTGCTCGGGCGGCTTGGGGGGGACTATCCGAGTCGTCCCGGGCTGGTCTTCAGTCCCCTCGAGCCCCTCAAGGACTATCCCGTTGAGGCCGATCGCCAGGAGCAGGAGGCGGCGGCGCTGGCCGTGACTCTGCTGCGCCAGGAGGAATACGCCGGCCTGACGGTGGCCGTGGTGACCCTGGGAGGCCCGGGCGCGGCCCGCCGGATCGGCCTGGCCGTGGAGGAAGAGCTGGACGAGAGCGAGCGGGCTCTCTTCGCGGCCCTCGATCCTGACGAGGCTCAGGGGCGGCGCTTCGACGTGGTGCTGGTCTGCCTGGCCGAGCGCAGCTCGGGCGCGGGACCTTTGCTCCTGCGCAATAATCCGCAATACCTCGGCTGGCTCAGGGTGGCTCTAACCCGCGCTCGCATGCAGGTCTTCGTGGTGCACGCGCTGGACGCGACCCGCCATCTGGTGCCGGGCGACCTGCGACGAAACCTCCTGGAGGCTCTCTCCCACCCCGCCCCGCCCGACGAGTTCCCCGATACCTTTCGGGGAAGCCTGGCGCGCGATCTGGTCAAGGCCGGCTATCGCGTGCGCCGCTACGACCCCTTCGGGCTGCGGGTGGAGGGACGCTCGGGGGCAGCTCTGCTCTTCTGCTACAGCGACGAAACCGAGTCTTACACGATGGAAGATCTGGCCCGGGAGGGCTGGCTAGAGCAAGCAGGCTGGCGCGTGCTGGGCCTTTCGGGTCGCGAGTACTGGCGCGACCCGGCTCCCTTCGTTTCGCGGCTGTGCGGGCAGCTGCAGCTCGAGACCCTGGACCCGCTGGCCGGCCAGGCTCTGGAGTCCCGCCTGCGCCAGTCGGCCCGCCAGCTTCTGGGGAGCTGGCCTCGCCTGACCGACCCGGCCGAGCCTCTCACCTGGAGCGCCAACGCCTTCCCACTCGCCTTTCGCGAGCTGGGGGCGCGTTTACTGGCCATCCAGGGGGTCCGGATTGAGCCCGGGGGCGAGCCCGGCACGCTGGCCGAGGTCGAGGTGGCGGGTTACTTCGAAGCCCTGCTCGAGAGCGATGGCGCTGCCTGTCTCGAGCGCGTTAAACAGTTGCTGGCCTCGCCGCCGCCGCCGCGGCCGCGGCTGGTCTCGGCTGCTCCCGAGCCCAAAGGGGAAACCTCCGGGGAGAGAGAGCCGCCCGCCGGCCTGACACCCAAGCCGGGTACTCCAGGCGCTGCGCCGGAGAGCGCCGATCCCTCGCTGCGAGCCGGCCTGGTCCAGCGAGCCGGCACCAAGGGTCAGCCTCCCGCCCCGACCGCCGAAGGCAAGCGCGGACTGGTGGAGCGCAATCCCGAGGCAACCCCCGTGGAGGGCAAGCGAGGACTCGTAGAGAGAAGCCCCGGCGGGGGATCCAAGCGTGGTTTTCTGGACCGGCGCCCGGCCAGGTCCGAGCCGGCACCCAGCGCACCCGAGATTGAGGCGCCCGAGGTGGTCGAGGCGTCCCTTCCGGCGCCGGAGGTGGCAGCTTGGCCGGAGGCGGCCGAGGCCTCCCTGCCCGCGCCGGAGGTGACGGCCTGGCCGGAGAAGACCGAGGCCTCCCTGCCTGCGCCTGAGGTGACGGCCTGGCCGGAGGCGACCGAGGCCCCCCTGCCCGCGCCGGAAGCGACAGCCTGGCCGGAAATTGTCGAGCAGGAGCCGGAGGCTGTTGCTGAGCCGGAGGAGCCCGAGCCCGTGGTGCCAGAGGTGGTCGAGGCGGCGGTCGAGGAGGCGCCGGCCGAGCCTGCCCCGCTCAGGGCGGGCCTGGTCCAGCGAGGTGGCGCCAAAGGTCAGGCGCCGGTTCCCGAAGGCAAGCGCGGGCTGGTGGAGCGCCAGTCCGCACCGCCCGCCGAGGGCAAGCGCGGTCTGGTGGAGCGGAGCCCGGCTGGAGGAGCCAAACGCGGTTTTCTGGATAAACGCCCGAGCAAGGCGGAGCCTGCCCCCACCCCCGAGCCAGAGGCAGCAGCTCCTCCGCCTGTGCAAGCAGAGGCCGAGCCTGAACTGGCGGCAGCACCCGAGGTCGAGGCGGAGCTCGAGCAGGCGGTCGTCGAGAGCCACGAGGTCGAGCCCGAGCAGGCCGAGGAAGAAGTAGAGGTCGAGGAGGCTGAGGAAGAGGCCGAGCAGGCCGAGCAGGCCGAGGAAGAAGCCAAGGTCGAGGAGGCCGAGGAAGAAGCCGAGCCCGAGCAAGCCGAAGAGGCCGAGCCCGAGCAGGCCGAGGAAGAGGCCGAGCCCGAGCAGGCCGAGGAAGAGGCCGAGCCCGAGCAGGCCGAGGAAGAGGCCGAGCCCGAG
>JAANMT010000387.1_pt1 | contig 48487 bp, 42 predicted proteins | sample 7279711 | NCBI WGS metagenome assembly JAANMT01 (sample SAMN14094538, study PRJNA606508) | bioreactor metagenome | isolation source: A lab-scale SPAN reactor treating ammonium-rich wastewater day 1 | place: Ireland: Galway | collected 2017-01-16 | reverse complement strand
CTTCGTTTTAAATGATATCGGAACTGAAATCGCAGAACTTGAATCAAAAAACCTGACCAAAGAAGAAGAATTCGAAGCGAAGGAAAAACTTTTCAGCGAGTTTGCGGTAAAATCGGAAAGAGTTCATACGTTAAGTCAGTTACTGAAAGCTTACACTTTATTCGAAAAAGATGACGAATATGTAGTAATCGATGGCGAAGTAAAAATCGTAGATGAGCAAACCGGACGTATCATGGAAGGAAGACGTTATTCCGACGGACTTCACCAGGCGATCGAGGCTAAAGAAAATGTAAAAATCGAGGCTGCAACCCAAACTTTTGCAACCATCACGCTTCAGAATTATTTCCGTATGTACAACAAACTTGCGGGGATGACCGGAACCGCAGAAACTGAAGCGAGCGAACTTTGGCAGATTTATAAACTGGATGTAGTGGTAATTCCTACCAACAGACCTATTCAGCGAGACGACAGACAGGATTTGGTTTTCAAAACCAACCGCGAAAAATATAACGCAGTAATCGAAGAAATTGAAAGATTAACCGCCGCCGGAAGACCGGTATTGGTGGGAACAACTTCGGTTGAGATTTCTCAATTATTATCAAGAGCGCTGCAGTTAAGAAAAATTCAGCACAACGTACTTAACGCGAAACTCCACGCCCGGGAAGCGGAAATTGTAGCATCAGCTGGTGGACCTGGCGTTGTAACAATCGCAACCAACATGGCGGGTAGAGGGACCGACATTAAACTTCAGGGCGAAGTAAAACAGAACGGAGGTCTGGCCATTATCGGTACTGAAAGACACGACTCGCGTAGAGTTGACCGCCAGTTAAGAGGTAGAGCGGGACGTCAGGGAGATCCTGGTAGTTCTCAGTTCTATGTTTCTCTGGAAGACAATCTGATGCGTCTTTTCGGTTCTGAAAGAATCGCGAAGATGATGGACAGAATGGGTCATAAAGAAGGTGAAGTAATTCAGCACGGAATGATTTCAAAATCCATCGAAAGAGCCCAGAAAAAAGTAGAGGAAAACAACTTCGGAATAAGAAAAAGACTTTTGGAGTACGATGACGTAATGAACAAACAGCGTGATGTAATCTACAAAAGAAGAAAGAATGCACTCTTCGGTGATCACTTGAAATATGACATTTCAAACATGATTTTCGATGTTTCGCAGGCGATCGTGAGCAAGACTAAGCTTGAAAACGATTATAAAGAATTCGAGTACGAAATCATCAAGCATTTCACCATGGAAGCTCCGGTTGCCGAGAACGAATTCAAAACCAAACAGGTTGCAGAACTTACCAATATTCTTTTCAAGGCAGCTACAGAAGATTACAGAATGAAGCTGGAACTTCTTAAAGAAAAATCATTCCCAATCATTGAGAATGTATACCAGAATCAAGGCTCGATGTTCAAGATGATTCAGGTTCCGTTTACCGATGGAGCAAAAACAATGACCATCGTTACCGACTTAAAAGAAGCATACGAAACAAAATGTGATTCTTTAATCAATGATTTTGAGAAAAACATTTCACTCGCAATTATTGATGAAAACTGGAAACTCCACCTCAGAGAAATGGATGATTTAAGACGTTCATCACAAGGTGCTGTTTACGAACAGAAAGATCCATTGGTAATTTATAAGCAGGAATCTTTCTATCTTTTCAGCGAAATGGTAGAAAAAGTGAACAAAGAAATTGTATCATTTTTGTACAAAGGCGAGATCCCGGCATAACAGTTTATACTGAATAATATCATTAAACTTCTCCATTATTGGGGAAGTTTTTTTGTTAACCTAATGTGAATTTGTTGTATTTTTAATGTCTAAATTATTATTGAATGGCATTAATAGATTTGTCTAAACAGGTTGCATTAGGAATCGATATCGGTGGAACGAACACCAAATACGGTTTTGTAAATCACCGTGGCGAAATCCTTGAAAAAGGCAGCATAAGAACCGACGAATACGAAAGAGTAGAAGATTTTATCGATGCACTTTACACCACCATTTCACCGCTGATGAAAAAGCACTGTGGCCAGAGACAGATTGATGGCATTGGCGTGGGCGCACCCAATGCAAACTACTATACCGGAACCATTGAGCAGGCACCTAACCTTCGCTGGAAAGGTATTGTTCCCTTCGCAGAATTGATGACGAAAAAGTTCGGCCTTCCATGTACCATGACCAATGATGCCAATGCCGCAGCTTTAGGTGAAATGATGTTTGGGGCGGCCAGAGGAATGAAAGATTTTATTATGATTACTCTGGGAACCGGCGTTGGAAGCGGAATTATCTCCGGTGGAAGCTTAATTTACGGACACGACGGATTTGCGGGAGAGCTTGGCCATACCATTGTAAAACCCGGAGGAAGAAAACACTGGAGCACGGGTTCTGAAGGTTCTCTGGAAGCTTACGCATCTGCCACAGGAATTTCGATCACCGCTAAAAAAATGCGTGCTGAATTCCCCGATTCTATGCTGAACTCTTATCCTGAAGAGGAAATAGATTCTAAGGTGGTTTACGAATGCGCATTGAAAGGCGATCCTACCGCAATTGAAGTGTTTAGATATACCGGTCAGAAATTAGGCGAAGCGTTGGCCAATTTCGTGATGTTTTCTTCACCCGAAGCCATCCTTCTTTTCGGTGGTGTGATTAAAGCAGGTGATTTCATTTTGAAACCGACAAAACTGCATATGGAGCGCAATCTTTTACCGATTTTCAGAAACAAAGTCAGACTTGTTTTCAGTGAATTAGACGAGGCAGATGCAGCCATTCTTGGCGCAAGCGCATTGGTATGGGAAAAGTAAAATAACTTTGTATTAAAATAAATAAAAGAACATCTCAATAAAGGGGTGTTCTTTTTAATTTTGCTTACCACACCAATTTTTGAGGTCCAATCGCTCATATTTGAGGTTATAGACCCCAAATTTGGGGTTTGGAGCAATTAAAATATCCTTGAATTAAAATTTTCATCATAGAAAAGCGTTATTAAAAAATGAATAAGATTTTAGTATTTTTGATGGGTCTAATGTTGACCTCTTGCAACGGTCAGGAGACGAAGAAACCTTTAACAAAAAATGTAAAAATGGATAAACAGAATTTAGAATATATCACCTTCGGTGGCGGCTGTTTTTGGTGCGTAGAAAGTTGTTTCAATATGCTGAAAGGGGTGGATGCAGCAATTTCAGGATACTCCGGCGGACATAAAGTCAACCCAACTTACGAAGAGGTTTGCACAGGAGAAACCGGCCATGCGGAAGTAGTACAGATTGCCTACGACCCGAAAATTATTTCTTACGAACAGCTGATGGATGTTTTCTTTTTCCTGCACGATCCCACACAATTGAACAGACAGGGAAATGATATCGGAACCCAGTACCGTTCAGTAATTTTCTATCAAGACGATGCTGAAAAGCAAAAAGCAGAATCCGCGTTAAAAGCATCAGAAGCTTCCGGAAGATGGAACGGAAAATATGTGACAGAACTGGCGAAATTCGAAAAATTCTGGCCCGCAGAACAGTACCATCAGGGGTATTACAACAATAATCCAACCCAACCTTACTGCAGTGCGGTAGTAGGACCTAAAATAGCGAAGTTCAAAAAGCATTACGGCGAACTTGGCATGCTGGAACCGGAAACCGAATAAAAGACAGAGAAAATTCTCCGATTTTTTAGTATAAAAAATAAAGCCCGCTGAAATCAGCGGGCTTTACATTTACTATGATGTTTTTATTTTACTAAAGTCATTTCACTGATTAGGTGACCTGCTTTACCGTACTTTTCGATGATCCAAAGAACCATTCTTACGTCAACATTGATGGTCTTTTGAAGTTTCTCATCAAAGATGATGTCACCGCTCAGTGCTTCACTGTTACCGTCGAATGCAAGACCAAGAAGGTTGCCTTGTCCGTCTAAAATCGGTGAACCTGAATTACCACCGGTAATATCGTTATTTGAGAGGAAGTTTACCGGCATAAAGCCTTTCTTGTCAGCGTACTGGCCAAAGTCTTTTCTTTTTACCAAATCAAGGAAATCCTGTGGAAGATCAAATTCTTCGTCGCCTTTTTTGTATTTGGCTACCATTCCGTTGATCTCTGTGTAATAATTGTTTTTCGCTTTGATTCCTGCGTAATTACGGTCGCTTCTTACAGGTAAGGTAGAAATAGAACCGGTTGTAAGTCTCATTGTAGAGTTCGCATCCGGGTAGAATGCTTTTTCCGGCTGTGATTTTCTTAAACCATCTAAGAAGATTCTGCTGTTTTTAGCGAATGCTTCGTCAACTTTAGCATACTTTTCTGCACCTAATTTCTGATCTTCAACAAATCCGTTAGCCAGCTTAAGCAATGGATCTGCATCAATTTTAAGACGGTCCGGATTTTCAACAAAATTCATTACCGACTCTTTCGTTGCGAAAATTGATGAGTATGCCATCGTTGAAAGATTTTTAGCATCTGCAGCCAATAGAGTGGGTGAAGAGTCGCCTTTGCTTACTCTCTGTTGGTAAAGATTTACCATGGAATTAAGCATTTCTCCTTCCAGTTTAACATTAAATCCGTCATACATTCTGTCGATAGCATCTGTAACCTTAGTTTTCATTGCTGCTCTACCATTGGCATCCTGATCTGCATAAGTTTTCAATAGTGAACCCAGCTGATAAGCTACCGGAATATATTTGGCATTTCTCTGAAGTTGAGAAGAATAGTTTCTCTCAACGTTTCTGTTAGAAAACTGTGCATAATTTGCTTTAATATCTGTTAAAACGCCTGAATACATTGCTTGGTTTTCTGGAAGAAGTGCCCAGGTCATGTATTTTGCTTCTAACTCTTTTTTGTCAGCGATGGTTCCATTTTTATTCACAGCATCGATAGTTCCCTGTCTGTTTTTCCAGTAGTTTGCCACAGATGCGTACTGAGAAGCATAATCTAATTTGGTTGCCTGATCAGCATCCATATGTTTCTTCATTACATCCATTGCTACTTTAGAGGCTTCTACCCAAGCCGGATAGTCTTTATTCACCATTTGTTCGATCCCGAAAGAAGTCAGGTATCTGTTAGTTCTTCCAGGAAAGCCAACAATCATCGCAAAATCGCCAGGCTTGTATCCTTTAAGCGAAATAGGAAGCGCATGTTTAGGCTTCATCGGAACGTTGTTCGGAGAGTATTCTGCCGGGTTTCCGTTAGAATCAGCATACACTCTGAACACAGAAAAATCTGCAGTATGTCTTGGCCACTCCCAGTTATCGGTATCGCCACCAAATTTACCCAGGGAGTTTGGAGGCGTACCTACCAATCTCACATCTTTAAAATCCTGATATACAAAATAATAGAATTCATTTCCGTTAAAGAAATCTCTTACTACAACACTGTATTTTCCGTTCTCAGAATTTTCGGCTTGTACTGCTTTATATTCAGCATCGATTACTGCTTTTCTCTCGTCTGCAGACATGTTATTATTTAGTTTAGCGTTGATGCGTTTGGTAACGTCATCCATTCTTACTAAAAACCTAACAGAAAGGCCTTTCGCAGGAAGTTCCTCGCTTTTTTTCATTGCCCAGAATCCGTTAGTCAGATGATCCTTTTCAGGTGTGGAAAGTGCTGCGATATTTCCATATCCGCAATGGTGATTGGTAAATAACAAACCTTCTTTAGATACCATCTCTGCGGTACACCCACCACCAAATTGCACAATTGCGTCTTTCAGGCTGGAGTTGTTCACGGAATAAATTTCTTCCGGTGTAAGTTTCAGACCTTGTTTTTTAAGATCCACTCCATTAAGTCTTTTAATCATCGTCATCAGCCACATCCCTTCATCGGCTCTCAACTGTACAAAGCTCAGCATGAATGTGAGCAGTAAAAATATTCTTTTCATTTATAAAATTATTTAATAGGCTAATTTATGAAAATCATTTGAAATACAGCTTTTCCACAAAAAAAATGGATGAGTTGCCTCATCCATTCCTTATTATATATATCAAAAATTATTTTTTGATAAGCTTCGTGTTTTCTACAGCACCTTCGCCGTAGTATACCTGAAGAATGTAAGTTCCTTTTGGTAAAGAAGAGACATTGATTTGGTTACCCGCTTTGAAAGACTGAACTTTTTTACCTGTCATATCAATTACTGTAATGTTCTCAATTTTCTTGTTGGAAGAAACATTAACGATATCAGTAGCAGGATTAGGATAAACTTTCAAGTTAGATTTTACAGCATTATCAGAAACTCCAAGCGCTAAATTACCGCTGAACTTGAATATTCCCTCACTGCCAGTAGGCCCATCAGAAAAGAAACCAGCCCAACCGGTAGTAGGGTTTAAGAATGATACTTTACCTCTTTGCCCCCCATCAATTCCTGGAATATTATCAATGATTGTCCAGTTTAAACCACCATTTGTAGTATAAGAAGAACCCACTCCTTGTGGTGCATTAGAATTAATCCCGGTACTTACATAGGTATTTGCTGTTCCGGGCACATATGCAATATCTCCAAAGAACCAAGTACCGGTAGCTTCAACTGGCTCCCAATTAGCCCCAGCGTCATTGGAGGAATAAAGGCTTGCAGTGGTTGTTGCAGGTGAATCTGCTCCATCAACCGCTATTAATAAACCGTTACTTCCATCTTTAAAAGCAAATGATCCAGAAGATCCAGAAGTTGTAACCCCACCGAAATCTAAAACTGGGCTTACGCTACCCGTCCAGGTATTTCCCCTGTCTGTAGAGTGAAGGATACGCCCGATATCGGTTCCAATCCAGATATTATCACCTACAACATCTTTCATCCCAACGTAGCTGTATTCGGCTCCAAGCGGGTCTGGGCGACCAGCAACAGCAGTCCATGTTGTTCCACCGTTAGAAGTCTTATACATTTCGAATTTCCCACCTACAGGATCTCCACAAGCCCAACCGTTGTTAGCATCCCAGAAATAAATCTGATTACCGAATGAACTTGAGCCAAATCCCGATGTTTGCTGAGCCCAGGTAGTACCACCGTTAGTAGTTTTCCAAATTCTGTTTCCATTAGAACCTGCTGCGTAAGGGGCAGTAATGATCCAAGCTGTATTTGCATCAATTGCAGCAATATCAGAAATAAGTGTGTTTGAACCAGGACCTGCAACTGTAGTAGCTGTCCAGGTAGTTCCGCCATTGGTTGTTCTCGTAATTATTTTCGGATACGTACCTGCACCAGATCCGTCATACGCAAAAGCCCATACCGTATTTGCATCTACTATTACCATTTCGTCAATACCGAAACTGGTAGGTAATTTTGTCCCTTGCGGCACCCAAGACTGGGCCTGAGACACCATAGCGGCTAGTACAAAGCCAGTAAGTAAAAGTTTTTTCATAATCTTTAAAGTTTAATGATTTTTTGTAAAAGTATATAAATCCGAAACAATACACAACCTATATTATCATTTTTTTACCTTAAAGATGATTTTGGTGTAAATTAAAGAATTACGAAGTATGAATAAATATGAACTAAATAGGCTGATGAGACTTTAACATTTCGGTATGTGGAATATCATCTTCGAGATATTTTTTTCCTGTATCCGCAAAGCCAAATTCCGAATAAAAAGCCAAAAGATAATCCTGCGCCGAAATCCTAACTTCATTGGTTCTGAAGCGGGACTCAATTGTACTGAGCGCCAACTTTACCAATATCTTGCCTAAGCTTAAATTCCGGTGATCAGGATGAGTAAGCACTCTGCCGATGGAGGCTTCCGGGTATTTTATTCCACGATCAAAAATTCGACAATACGCCAATATATTTCCTTCTCTTTCAGCCCAAATGTGAACCGCCACCTCGTCGTATCCATCTGCATCCAGATAATAGCAGGTCTGCTCTACAATAAATACTTCCTGACGGATTTTAAGAACGTCATATAATTCTTTTATGGAAAGTTCATCAAAGTCTTTGATTTTCCAGATCAATTCTTTCATTACTGAAAATTGACTTTATTATTAATTAAAAAAGTGTTGGTATCTGCAATAAATTTAAGAATCGCGTCTCCTCCCTCCTTCTTTTCAGCAGAAGTAACATAAACTTCCGGCAGGTCTTCCCATGTTTTAAGAAGTTCGTTTTTGTAGTTTTCAACGTTGGTAATAACAGTATTGGGTTTTACTTTGTCTGCCTTTGTAAAAACAATTGAAAACGGCACCCCATTTTCGCCACACCATTCAATAAACTCGATATCGATTTTTTGCGGGGTGTGCCTCACATCTACAAGCACAAAGAGATTAACCAGATTTTTCCGGTTCAATATATAGTTGGTGATGAGCTTTTCGAAATCCTTCCTCATACTTTTTGACACTCGGGCATAGCCATACCCGGGCAAATCGGTAAGATACCAGGATTCATTGATCACGAAATGATTTATTAGCTGTGTTTTTCCTGGAGTTTGAGACGTTTTAGCAAGATCCTTATGATTCAGCATCGCATTAATCAGCGATGATTTTCCCACATTCGATCTGCCGATGAATGCATACTCCGGCAAGTTAGCCTCCGGGCAATCCTGCCATCTCCCACTACTCTTTACAAACTCTGCTGTTTTGATAACCATTTTATTTTTTTTCAAATTTAATTAAATAAAAAATGGAAGTTAAAAACTCCCACCTTATTTTTCTAATTCTTGCAGCCAACTGTACAGAATTTCATTGAATTCATCAGGCTTTTCCATCATCGCAGCGTGTCCGCAATGTTCGATCCAGAACAAGTCTGAATTAGGCAGGAATTTATTCATATCTACCGCAACTTCCGGCGGCGTAACATTATCTTCTTTCCCCCAGATGAGACAAACCGGTTTTGTAATTTTCGGCAAATCGTGCAACATGTTGTGCTTAATAGCACTTCTTGCAAGCATAACTGTTTTAATGCCCTTCATTCTGTCATTAACTACCGAAAAAACCTCATCTACCAACTCGTCTGTAGCGACGTTTGGATCGTAAAACACTTCCTGAGTTTTTTTTCTGATGTATTCTTTATCGGATTTACGCGGAAAACTGTCACCAAAAGTCCTTTCGTATAATCCTGAACTTCCTGTAAGAACCAAGTTCGCAACAAGTTCGGGCCTGGCAAGAGTAAGGATCAGGCCAATATGCCCACCCATAGAGTTTCCTACAACAGTTACCGGCTGGTCTGCTTTTTCTTCAATAAATTTCGCTACATATTTCGCGATCGTAGTAAGATTGGTGTGTAAAACAGGTAACTCATAAATAGGCAGTACAGGTACAAAAACCTTATACCCTCTTTCTGAAAAAAATTTTACCGTTTTGTCAAAATTGCTCAATCCTCCCATTAGTCCGTGTAATAGAATCAACGGATGCCCTTCTCCAGCTTCAATGAAAGAGTATTTTTTTTCTTTTTTCGTAATAAATCTCATAGGAATGCTTACTAAGCCCTGCAAAAATACAAATTAAAGACCAACTATTATTTAGATGACCGAATTTTCAATAAAAATAAAAATTTTCCGGAAAAAACTGACTGCTTTTTTGAAATATTTCTAAAAAATATCATTAGAGATAACTTCTTTTTAATCAAGCATTTAATAGATTATTCAAAACTTATTAACAATAAGTCAAAAAGTGGGAAAAAGTGGGAAGTATTAGAAATTTTTATATAAATTTGTCCCAAATGAAGAATTTCATCGGTACATACGAATGCAAAATCGACGACAAAGGTCGCATAAAACTTCCTTCATCACTGGTAAAACAGATGGAGAATTTTGGCGGTGACTCTTTTGTGGTAAAGCGTTCCGTTTTCCAGTCGTGTTTGGAAGTTTATCCAATGACGGGATGGGAAAAACTGATGGAAAAAATTAATAAACTGAATCGTTTCCAAAAGAAAAATGCAGACTTTATCAGGCAGTTTACCGCAGGATTGAAAACGGTGGAACCCGATAACGCTGGCAGACTCCAGATTTCTAAGGACTTAACATTCTTCGCAAATCTGAAAAAAGAAATCGTCATCACAAGCGCCGGAGCACTGTTCGAGATTTGGGACAAAGAGGCGTACGAATCGGTAATAGCTACTTCAGAAGAAGATTTTGCCAAACTTGCAGAAGAAGTGATGGGCGACATCAATTTTGATGATGAAGAATAACGGTTGCAGAAAAATTGCAATAAAGTTTTAGTCGGGAAGTCTTTCTCCTTAATATAATATAGAATGTATCACAATCCGGTTTTGTTGAAGAAAAGTGTTGATGATTTGGTAACAAATCCTGACGGGATTTATGTGGACGTAACTTTCGGCGGCGGCGGACATTCCAGAGAAATCCTGAAAAGACTTTCATCCAAAGGCAGACTTTACAGCTTTGACCAGGATTTGGATGCTCTTAAAAATACCATTGAAGACGAAAGATTCACGCTCATCAACCAGAATTTCAGATTTCTGGAAAACTCGCTGATGGCTTATGGAATCAGCAAAGTTGATGGAATCTTAGCAGATCTGGGTGTTTCTTCTCACCAGTTTGATGCAGCCGAGCGCGGTTTTTCAACACGCAGCAACGCTCCTCTTGACATGAGAATGAATGTGATGCAGGGCTTAGACGCAAAAAAAATCATCAACGAATACGAAGAAGAACAGCTCGCAGGTATTTTTTACTATTACGGCGAATTACGCGAATCCAGAAAACTGGCCCGCGAAATTGTTCATCACCGAAAAATTAAACCTATTGAAACCACGGAGGATCTCAAGAAGTTGTTCAGTTACATTCCGGCATTTAAACAGAACAAATTTTTCGCGCAGGTTTTTCAGGCAGTTAGAATCGAAGTGAATCAGGAACTCGAAGTACTGAAGGAAATGCTGATGCAGTCGTATAATATTTTGAAATCCGACGGCAGACTAGTTGTGATTTCCTACCATTCACTGGAAGACCGCCTGGTAAAACGCTTCCTCAAAAACGGAATGTTCGAAGGAGAACCGGCACGAGATATTTATGGGAATTATTCGAAGGCATTCAATCTCCTTCAAAGCAAGGCAATCGTACCGGATCAGGCTGAAATAGAAGAAAATTCCCGTGCAAGAAGTGCAAAAATGCGTGTGGGAATAAAAATATAATCAAAGATGAGTGATCGCATTCATCATATAAATGGCTAAAAAACAAACATATCGCCCTCAGAAAAAATTAACCTTTATTGATATAATTAAAGGGAATTTCCTGAACCGTGATGAAGTAAAAATTCATTACAAGTATTTTATGCTTGTTTTTTTGTTGCTGATGATTATGATTTACAGCAACCACCAGGTCAGTAAAAAGATAGAACTGGTAAATGAACTGAAAGAACAAACCGAGGAATATAAATCCCGGAACGCATATGCCCAAAGTCGTTTAATCAAGGTAAAACTTGAATCGGAACTGGGTAAAGAAATGGTGGAAGACTCCCTTTTATCACTGGAAAACCACCCACACAAATTATTGATAAAACTGGACAGTACAGATGGCAGTACTAAATGAATTCGAAAATAAGCGCTCAAAAACATTGAGATGGGGCTACCTTTTTGCCGGGGCAGCATTCATCCTTTTTGTCGTTTTTTTAGGTCGTATCATCATGCTGCAGAATACTAACGTTCAGGAAATTAAAGACGATTACATTAATAAAAATTATCGTGAAGCAACCTTAAAAGCAGCACGCGGAAATCTTTATGCAGCAGATGGATCCATCTTGGCTACTACTGTAATGCGGTACGATGTTTACCTCGACTTCAAAACAATAAAAGATACCGTTTATTCAAACAATATTGGCGCTTTAACAGATTCCTTATCTAAAATGTTTGGGAAGCCTAGAAGTTATTTCAGAGACCGCCTTGATCAGCAGAAAAAAGCAAACAACCAATACTACTCGTTGGTAAAAGGTCTTGATTTCGACGAATACGACCGTATCAGAAAATTCCCGATTTTCAAGAAAGGAAAAAACCGCGGCGGATTTATCGTAGACCGGAACTTTAAAAGAGAACTTGCCACAACACAAATCGGCGCAGGTACAATCGGAATGGATAACGGCGTTGCCAAATCAGGTTTGGAAGGTGCTTTCTCGAAATACATGACAGGAATCAACGGAACACGTCTGGAACAGCGTGTGAATTCCAGCCAATGGAAACCCATTGATTACTGGAAAGTTAAGGAACCTGTTGACGGACAGGACGTTTACACCACAATTGACTTAAGAATTCAGGATATTGCGCATTCAGCCCTTGAAAAACAGCTCATCAATTTCGATGCAGAGCACGGCTCTGTCTTGGTGATGGAAGTGGCTACCGGAAAGGTAAAAGCAATGGTAAATCTCAAGCGTACTGAACCTGGAACTTATGTAGATTCCTACAATTACGCACTGAAAGATGCTACCGAGCCGGGCTCAACTTTCAAAACAGTTTCTCTTTTAGCTGCGATGGATGATGGTTTCATTGATGAAAACACAACAGTAAATGTTGGAAATGGTGTATGGACCTATGCGAAGCAGAGAATTTCGGACGGCCACGGAGGCGGAACTTATGAAATCGCTGATGTTTTGGCAAAATCAAGCAACGTCGGTTCAGCCAAGCTGATTACCCAATATTATGCAGACAAGCCTCAGGTTTTCCTCGATCACCTGAAAAGATGGAAAATGTTCGAAAAAATGGATATCGAACTTCCCGGAATCACAAAACCTTTCGTTGTAACTCCTGAAAATAAAAGATGGAATGCTGCAACGTTGGCATCGCTGTCTTACGGCTATTCATCAAGATTCAATCTTTTGCAGCTTACCACATTCTACAACGGAATTGCTAACAACGGTAAAATGCTGAAGCCTCTATTTATTGATAAAATAATGAAAGATGGTCAGGTTCTTTACAGTGCGAAACCCGAAATTATGGTCAATAAAATGGCTTCGCAAAAGGCGATTACTATGATGACCAACGCTCTGACCAAAGCTGTTGAAAAAGGTACCGCCAGAAGTATTTTCACACCAAATTTGAAAATGGCCGGGAAAACGGGAACCGCAAGATTCGAATACTGGAAACCCGGACCCGCAAAATATCAGGCGAGTTTCGCAGGCTTTTATCCCGCCGATAATCCAAAATATACGTGCATCGTGATGGTTAACCAGCCAGATCCTTCTAAAAGTTACTACGGATCTACTGTTGCAGCGCCAGTTTTCAAGGAAATTGCCGGAAAGACTTTCCTTAAGACGCCACAAAATATCGAGAGGGAAATGTTGGTCGATAAAAAAGTTGACCTCAGCAAAATGATTGAACCAACTGAAAAAATTGCCGTAAGAGGAAAACAGATGCCGAAAGTTGTTGGACTAATCGGTAAAAACGTAATTCCCCAACTTGAAAACCAAGGATATCGAGTTGATTATAAAGGCGTAGGACGAATTAGAGAACAGTTTCCTCTGGAAGGAACTACCATCAATAAAAACCAGAGAATTTACCTGAGTTTACAGAATTAAAAAAAATGATTTTAGAAGTATTATTAAATAGAATCCCAGTACTCGAAATTTCGGGAAGTAAAACTTTAGAAATTTCAGAAATCGTTTTCGACAGCCGTAAAGCTGTGGAAAATTCGCTGTATGTAGCGGTGAAGGGAACGGTTTCCGACGGACATTCTTTTATTAATGCTGCCATCGAAAAAGGTGCGAAAGCAATTGTTTGCGAAGTTCTTCCTGAAAACAGCAATGCAGATATCACTTATATTCAGGTGAAAGATGCCTCAAAAACCTTGGGCCAGTTGGCTTCAAACTTTTACGGAAATCCTTCAGAAAAACTTAATTTAATAGGAATTACAGGCACGAACGGAAAAACTTCGGTGACTACCCTTTTATTTGATATTTTTAAAAATTTAGGATTTAAATCTGCTTTAATTTCGACGGTGGAATACAGGATTGCGGACGAAATTATTCCGTCAACTCACACAACGCCGGATATTGTACGCTTAAATCAAATGCTGGCTAAAGCAGTTGAAATGGGTTGCGAATATGCTTTCATGGAAGTTTCTTCGCACGGAATCCACCAGAACAGAACGGAGGGCCTGACTTTCAAAATCGCAGGATTTACCAATATCACTCATGATCATTTAGATTATCATAAAACCTTCAGTGACTACATCAAAACCAAAAAAAGGTTTTTTGATGCACTGAATCCGGAAGCAATTGCCATCACGAATATTGATGACAAAAACGGAACTGTGATGCTGCAGAATACCAAAGCAACACAGAAAACCTACGCGCTGAAAACCATGGCAGATTACCACGGCAGAATTCTGGAAGCAGATTTCAACGGAATGCTGCTGAATTTTGGAGGCAGAGAATTCTGGACCACTTTAACAGGGAAATTCAATGTGTACAACCTACTTTTGGCTTATGCTGTTGCTATTGAAAGCGGTTTTCATGAAGAAGATGTATTGAAAGCGATGTCGCAACTGAAAAGAGTAAAAGGAAGATTTGAAACGTTGAAATCCGACAGCGGAATCTTCTTTGTCATCGATTATGCGCACACGCCAGACGCTCTTGAAAATATCTTAGATTCCATTAACGATATCCGTACAAAAAACGAAAGATTGATTACGATCTTCGGTTGCGGCGGTGACCGGGATCATGCCAAGCGCCCGGAAATGGGGAAAATTGCAACCAGAAAATCTACTTTGGCAATCATCACAAGCGACAATCCGCGAAGTGAAGATCCGGCAGCCATCATCAAAGAAATTGAGGCCGGCGTAGAGCCGCAGAACTTCAGCAAATACACCTCAATTCCTGACCGGAAAGAGGCAATGAAAATGGCAATTAAATTCGCGGAACCCAAAGATATTATCCTCGTTGCCGGAAAAGGACACGAAGATTATCAGGAAATTAATGGCGTAAAAAACCATTTTGATGATAGAGAAACCATTGTGGAATTAGCAAAACTGATGTCGAAATAATTTTCGAGAACCTCAAATATTAACCGAAAACCAAAGAAAATGTTATACTATCTCTACGAATATTTCACCAGCATCGGGATTCACGTTCCGGGACTTGGTATGTTCAGATTTATCTCTTTCCGTGCAGGTATGGCGGTGTTGCTTTCCCTGATTATCGCTTTGGTTTACGGAAAAAAAATCATCAATTACCTCCGAAAAAAACAAATGGGTGAGCAGGTTCGTGATTTGGGCTTAGAAGGTCAGAAGCAAAAAGAAGGAACGCCTACAATGGGTGGTTTAATCATCATTCTTGCGACACTGATTCCGGTTTTGCTTTTTACCAAAATCATGAACATTTACATCATTTTACTCATCGTTTCTGTCGTTTGGATGGGCGCCATCGGGTTTATTGATGATTATTTAAAGAAGATTAAAAAAAATAAAGACGGCTTAAGCGGAAAGTTCAAAGTTATCGGACAGGTAGGTTTGGGACTGATCGTTGGAGTTCTCATGTATTTTCATCCTGATGTTACGGTGAAACGAAAATATGCAGACGCAAAGGAGATCAACAGAAATAACATCGAGAAAAACTTTATGCCGACTGAGAAAGCTACCGTTTCTACCGTTCCCTTTGTTAAGAATAATGAATTTGACTACAGCGGAATCCTGTTCTGGATGAGCCCCGAAGAAGCACACGAGTGGTCTTGGATTGTATTCATTCCAATGGTAATTTTCATCGTAACAGCGGTGTCAAATGGCGCCAATATTGCCGATGGGATTGATGGTCTTGCGGCGGGAACCAGCGTCGTCATTCTGCTTACATTGGCGTTCTTCGCTTACATTTCCGGGAACATCATTTTTGCAGATTATCTCAACATCATGTTCCTCCCGAATATGGGTGAAACTACCATCTTTGCACTCGCCCTCGTGGGTGCGGTAATCGGATTTTTCTGGTACAATACTTACCCGGCTCAGGTTTTCATGGGCGATACCGGAAGTTTAATGTTGGGCGGCGTGATCGCGGTTTTAGCGATTATTTTGAGGAAAGAACTCATGATTCCTGTCCTTTGCGGGATTTTCCTGATTGAGAATATCTCTGTAATGCTTCAGGTCGGAGTTTTCAAATACAGAAAAAGAAAATACGGGCTGGAATATGCCCAGAACAACAGACTTTTCAAAATGTCGCCTCTTCATCATCATTATCAGAAAGAAGGTTATCACGAGAGTAAAATTGTGAACCGAATGATTATTATGGGGGTTTTATTTGCGATTATCTGTTTAATTACTTTAAAAGTGAGATAGCGGCAGGCAAGGCTTGTCATTAAAAACATAAAAATGAAAATAGTTGTTTTAGGAGGCGGAGAAAGCGGCTTCGGCGCGGCATACCTGGCAAAGAAAAAAGGCCTGGAGGTTTTCCTGTCGGACAAAGGTCTGATTAAGGATGACTACAAGAAGCTTTTGATCGACGCAGGAATTGAGTTTGAAGAAGGAAAACATGATGACGAAAGAATTCTCGCTGCAGACTGGATTATCAAATCCCCCGGAATCCCCAAGAAAGCTGAGATTATTTCAAAAATCAACAGAAAAGGAATCAGGATCTCCTCTGAAATTGAATTTGCCTCTGAATTTACCGATGCCAAAATCATCGCCATTACAGGAAGCAATGGTAAAACCACAACAACATCGTTGATTTACCACATTCTGAAAAACGATGATCTTAAAGTTGGTCTGGGCGGAAACATCGGCAAAAGTTTTGCAAAACAGGTTGCCGACGAGAATTTTGATTACTATGTTCTGGAAGTTAGCTCCTTTCAGCTAGATGATATTCAGAATTTCAGACCTTATATTTCTCTGTTGCTGAATTTGAGTCAGGATCATCTGGACCAGTATAATTACAATTACGAAGAGTATGCTCTGGCAAAATTCAGGATTGCAGAAAATCAGGAGAATGATAATTTTTTCATCTACAATAAGGATGACGAAATGAGCATGAATCTTCTCGAAAAACTCGAAATCAAAGCCAAGATGATTCCTTTCTCCCTGAAAGAAAACCTCAACGAAGGCGGTTATCTTAGCGAAGATAAAATGACCATAAAACTGGATGGAAATTTTTCCATTAAAATTGATGAATTAGCCTTGGTGGGAAACCACAATGTTGCCAACAGTCTGGCCGCTTCAATTGCAGGTAAAATACTGAAAATAAGCAACGAAAGCATCCGGAATTCATTAATGACCTTTCAGGCTGTAGAACACCGTTTGGAACAGGTCGCAGAAATTGATGGTGTAAAATTTATCAATGACAGCAAAGCGACCAACGTAAACGCTACTTATTATGCACTGGAAAGCATGAAACAGCCGACCATATGGATTGTTGGTGGAGTTGACAAAGGCAACGATTACACCGAAATCGAAGCACTTGTAAAAAGAAAAGTAAAAGCAATTGTGTGTCTGGGAATCGATAACCAGAAAATCCTCGATTTCTTCAAAGACAAAAAAGAACTGATTTACAGCACATCAAGTATGGAAGAAGCGGTAAAAATTTCGAAATCACTCGCAAAAAGCGGAGATACTGTATTGCTCTCGCCATGTTGTGCAAGTTTCGATTTATTCGATAACTACGAAGACCGCGGTACTAAATTTAAAAAAGAAGTTTTAAAATAAACCCTTCGGGGCATAAAAATGCAGGAAACAGAAAACAAATTCGAATTATTAAAAGGCGATAAAGTCCTTTGGAGCGTGATCTTACTGATTTCGTTCTTTTCGGTGTTCCCTGTTTATTCCGCAAGTTCGAATCTGGAATATATCGTTAACAGCGGTACCACTACGTCTCACTTAATCAAACATACCTTTTTTGTGGTATTGGGCTTGGCTATTATGCGATTCGTTGGGGTCGTAAAATACGAGTATATTGGCAAACTCAGCAGTATTCTGTTGGCATTTATGGTTCTCCTCCTGGGTTTAACAATGTTTGCAGGGCAAACCATAGACGGGGCTTCAGCATCGCGGTGGTTAAAGATTCCTGGTACACCAATTTCATTCCAGCCCTCATCTTTCGCTTACCTTTTGCTCATCATTTATTTGTGCAGATATTTAACCAAAAAGATCAAAAGGGAACGCCATACCTGGGAAAACATTCTCTTTATTTTCGGGCCCGTTCTCCTTGTATTTGGTTTGGTAGCAAAGGATAACGGATCTACAGCATTAATGATTTTAATCGTTTCTCTGGCAGTTATGCTCATTGGTCAGCTCAGTAAAAAGTACATTTTTGGCTTCGTAGGAATCTCTTCCCTGGCCATCGGAATTTTTATATTCCTTGCATTGAAGACAGATATGATCGAGAACAACCGGGTGCACACCTGGATGAGCCGCGTGGAAGTTTTCATGGATTCGAAGCAGCAGAACCAGATCGAAAATGAAATTGACAAAGCTAAAAACTATCAGGTCATGCAGGCAAAAGCAGCCATCGTTCACGGTGGAATTGCCGGAATGGGGCCTGGTAAAAGCGCTCTAAAACAAATGCTGCCACAGTCAGCGTCTGATTTTATCTTCGCAATTATTGTAGAAGAATACGGGTTTTTTGGTGCTTTGGCGTTAATATCACTCTATCTCATTATGATCATCAGAATCGTGATGATCGCTAGTAAAATGCCTGCATTTTTCGGCAGTTTACTTGTGCTGAGTCTCGGAATTATGATCTTCGTACAGTTGTCAGTGAATATTGCTGTCGCGGTAAATCTTATTCCGGTTACAGGACAGCCTTTACCATTAATCAGTTACGGTGGAACATCAATGTTGGTAACTTACATACAGCTGGGAATTATCCTCAATGTGAGTTCAAGAATTCAGGTTTATGACGAAGAAGGAATGGGTAAAAAACAGGATCTCGAAGAAATAAATGATATCGCATAAAATTCGGTTTTAAGAAGATGAACAAAAAGATAAAAGTTTTAATGAGCGGCGGCGGAACAGGTGGACACATCTTCCCGGCTATCGCTATTGCCGACGAAATCAAAAAAAGATTTCCGGAAGCTGAATTCTTGTTCATAGGTGCAAACGGCAAAATGGAAATGGAAAAAGTTCCGCAGGGGGGTTATAAAATTATCGGTTTAAATATCGCCGGCTTCGACCGGGGGAACCTTGTGAAAAATGTCGGTTTGCCTTTCAAAGTTGTTTCAAGCCTCGCAAAAGCAAGAAAAGCAATTAAAGATTTTAAACCCGATTTCGCTGTAGGAACCGGCGGTTTTGCCAGCGGTCCCGCATTATTTATGGCTTCGGCGCTTGGCGTACCGATTTTTGTTCAGGAACAGAATTCCCTTCCGGGTAAAACCAATATGTTTCTGGCTAAACGTGCTAAAGCAGTATTCACAGCGTATCCGAATATGGATCAGTTCTTCAGCGGAACCAAAACTTTTTTTCTTGGAAATCCAATCCGGAACAGCATCATTACCAACTTAATTGATGGCGAGATTGCAAAAGAAAAAATTGGGCTCGACAAACATAAACTTACGATTATTTCCGTGGGAGGATCTCTGGGCTCCAGAACCCTGAACAATGCCTGGAAAGACCATTTAGATAAGCTCATAGAAAAAGATTACCAACTGATCTGGCAAACCGGCAAAACCGATTACCAGAATATTTTGTCAGAAACAGAGACTAAGCAACACCGAAATGTTCAGATTTTAGAATTTATAAAAAATATGGAACTGGCATATTCTGCAGCTGATGTAATTGTTTCCAGAGCCGGCGCGATTGCTATTTCTGAACTTGCGGTAGCAAAGAAACCCGTTCTTCTGGTACCTTTCCCATTTGCTGCCGAAGATCATCAGACTAAAAATGCGCTGACTTTGGTTGAAAAAAATGCGGCAAGAATGGTAAGAGATACCGAGATGAAAGAGAAATTTTGGTCCACACTGATAGAAATCTGCGAAAGCGAAAACCTTAGGAAAGAAATGTCCACCAACATGGAATTCTTTGCCAAACCAGACGCAGCACAGGAAATTGTTTCTGAAATCCTAACCACATTAAACATCAAATCGTAAGCGAAAAATGAAAGCTTTATCAACATATCAAAACTTCTACTTCGTAGGAATCGGCGGCATCGGAATGAGCGCTTTGGCGCGTTACTTCAACGCGTCCGGAAAAAAAGTGATGGGTTACGATAAAACCGGAACAAAGATTACGGCTGCTTTGGTGTCGGAGGGAATTGATATTACTTTTGATGATGTTATTTCAGAAGAAATTAAGCAGTTGAATCCGGAAAATACGCTGGTGATTTTTACTCCGGCCATTAAAAAACTCGATATTTTAAATCATTTAAATGATAATGGTTTCACTGTCCTGAAAAGAGCGAAAGTTCTGGGTTTAATTACCGAAAACACCGCCTGTATTGCCATTGCGGGAACACACGGCAAAACAACAACTTCTTCTTTGGTGGCACATCTCTGTAAAGAAGCTAATCTTTCGTTTTCAGCTTTTTTGGGTGGAATTGCAGAGAATTTCAAATCGAATTTCCTTTACAACGGAAACGACATTTCGGTTGTTGAAGCCGATGAATACGACAGAAGTTTCCTCAACCTTTCCCCGGATTGGGCAGTGATTACGTCAACCGATGCCGATCATCTTGATATTTATGGCGATAAGGCAACAATTGAACAGGGCTTCCGGGATTTTGCAGATTTGGTTCCCGAAGACAAGCAGCTTTTTATAAGAAAAGGTATCAATATCGGTCGAAGCGCAAGGACTTACGCTGTAAACGAGGAAGCAGATTATTATTCAGACAACATCCGAGAAATCGGCGATAAAATTTACTTTGATTTCCATACTCCGACGGAGGAGATTGATAATTTCGAATGGGAAATTCCCGGGATTCACAATGTAGAGAATGCTACGGTTGCCATTGCGATCCTGCACAATTTAGGTGTGGATTTCGAAACCTTAAAACGCGCAATTGCCAACTTTAAAGGAATTAAAAGAAGATATACTAAACACCGTTTCGAAAACGGCAAAATTTATATCGACGATTACGCGCACCATCCGACAGAACTGAATGCTGTGATTGGTTCCATTAAAACCTTTTATCCCGGTAAAAAACTGTTGGTGGTTTTCCAGCCTCATCTTTTCAGCAGAACACGGGATTTTGCCGATGGCTTCGCTGAAAGTTTAGATAAAGCTGATGAGCTCATTCTTCTGGATATTTATCCGGCGCGTGAATTACAGGAAAATTTTGAAGGCGTAACCTCAAAATGGCTTGCAGAAAAACTAAAATTAGAAAACAGTGAGGTTTCCTCTTTAAGTGAAGCTTTCAACAGAATTAAAGAAAAAGATTTCGATGTATTATTAACGGTAGGCGCCGGGAATATTGATACGCTGTACGACGGAATTATAGAATGGCTTTCGGCCAGATAAATTGATAAGCGCTTTAAAATAATTAATGAAAAACAAATTCAGAATATTAAAAATTTTAATTACAGTAATCATTTTCGGATTTCTGCTGAGTTTTTCGTTGAAAAGATTCAATAATAAACCCATGGAAAAAGTGTCGGTGCAGCTTACACAGACCAAGCATCCGGTTTATTTTATTGATGAGAAAGACATCAGGGACATCGTAAAAAAATCTAATCCAGATAAAAGGATTGGCGACATCGATATCCCGGATTTAGAAAAAAGAATAAATATGCTTCCGGCGGTTGACAGCGCAAATGTGTATCTCAATTTAAATGGAAATCTGAATCTTGACATCAAACAAAGAGTACCGGCTTTCCGTCTTAATAAGAACGGACGGGATTTTTATGTTGATGAAAAAGGAACCGAATTCCCGATTTCTAAAAATTATTCCTTCCCATGCATGCTGGTGACAGGAAATGTTGAGAAATCTGAATATGTAAAGCTGGCAGAACTTGTCGATAAAATTGACCGCGATGAATTCAGTAAAAAGTACTTCATCGGAATTACAAAAGAAAACGGCGGCTATAATTTATTGACCAGCCAGGGAAATTATAAGGTTGAAATCGGAGATTTAGATAAGATAAACCTGAAGGTGAAAGGTTTTAAGACTTTTGTTGAAAAGCATCTTGTTTATCAGGAACCTGACAAATACAGCAAGATATCGGTGAAATACGATAATCAGATCGTTACGACACTGAATCCGTATTACAAAGAAAACGACAGTTTAATCAATATAGGAAGTAAAGAACTGGCAAAAGCTCCTACAGCAGTAAATATTGCTAAAAAGGAAGCAGCAAAACCAGTCGCAAAACCGGAAACCAAGCCCAGAGAGAAACCTAAGGTCGCCGTTTCCAAACCTAAAGCAGAAGTGAAAACAGCGGCGAAGAAAGAATCTTCAAAACCGAAAACTGCCACTTCCAAACCGGCAGCAAAGCCAAAAGCAAAAATTAAAATAGAGTAAAAAATCAAATCGACATATAAATGAAAAATCACGAGTATTCAGTAGGCCTCGACATCGGAACCACCAAGATTGTGACGATTGTCGGTAAAAGAAATGCCCACGGCAAAATTGAAATTCTCGGCGTAGGAAAGGCGAAAAGCCTGGGTGTTCACAAGGGAATTGTGAATAATATTTCCCAGACCATACAGTCCATCAAAGCCGCAGTAGCCGAAGCACAGGTCAGTTCAGGCGTCCCGATTCATAAGGTCACGGTAGGAATTGCTGGCAAACACATCCGCTCATTACAGCATTCTGATTATATTATGAGGGACAATCCCGACCAATATATTACCGAAGATGATATTGAAAAGCTGAAAGACCAGGTAAAAAAACTGGTAATGCTCCCAGGCGAAGAAATCATTCATGTTCTTCCACAGGAATACAAGGTGGATTCTGAAGGAGAAATTCAGGAACCCATCGGCATGCACGGGAAACGTCTTGAAGCAAACTTCCACGTCGTAGTAGGACAGATGGGAAGCATCCGAAACATCGCAAGATGTGTTCGAGAAGCTGGCTTGGAAATGGAATCGTTAACTCTGGAACCATTAGCATCCTCCGAATCTGTACTGACAAAGGAAGAAAAAGAAGCCGGCGTTGCCATTGTTGATATCGGCGGCGGAACAACAGACATCGCTATTTTTAAAGACAATATCATCCGTCACACCTGCGTAATTCCTTACGGTGGCGGAATCATTACTGATGACATTAAAGAAGGCTGTTCTATCATCGAAAAACATGCTGAGCAACTGAAAGTAAAATTCGGTTCTGCAATGCCAGAAATGGAAAAAGACAGCACATTTGTTACGATTCCGGGACTTCACGGCAGGCCTGACAAAGAAATCTCTCTCAAAACTTTAGCTCATGTTGTCAACGCAAGAGTTGAGGAAATTCTGGAGATGGTCAATACCGAACTGAAAGCTTACGGCGCTTTCGAGCAGAAGAAAAAACTGATCGCAGGAATTGTATTGACGGGCGGCGGGTCAAATCTTCGTCACCTTCGTCAGCTTGCCAATTACACCACAGGTTTCGACTCGCGAATTGGTTTCTCTAACGAATATGTGGCCAACGATAAGAATCAGTTTCTTAAAGGTCCGGAATACGCAACATCCATTGGTTTATTAATGGAGAGTCTTAAAATCCGCGATAAGAAAAACGGTCATGAGCATCCTGTAGCCGAGCCCGCGGAAAATGAAATTCCAGTGAAAGTTGAAAAAGCAGATCTGCCTGTAGAAACACCCGAATTCCGAACAGAAGAACAGGTCGTTGAAGAATCCGCGGACAAAAGACGGAACAAACTTACCATCGGACAGAAAATTATGGAAAGCGTAAAAAAATTCTTTGAAGAAGTTGAATAAATAAAAAATACAAATAATATGGAAAATATGAACACACCAGGATTCTCATTTGATTTGCCAAAGGGAAATTCATCAATTATAAAGGTAATCGGAGTTGGCGGCGGCGGAAACAACGCGCTGAAACACATGTACGAAAAAGGAATTCACGGCGTTGATTTCGTGATCTGCAATACAGATTCCCAGACTTTGGATAACAATCCGGTTTCAAATAAAGTGCAGTTGGGGGTAACCATTACCGAAGGTTTGGGCGCAGGCGCAGATCCTGAAGTTGGCGAAAAAGCAGCAATCGAAAGTATTGAGGATATTAAAGCTTCAATGGGGCAGAATACCAAGATGGTTTTCATTACTGCCGGAATGGGCGGTGGAACCGGTACCGGAGCGGCTCCCGTGATCGCAAAAGTGGCAAAAGACATGGGAATTCTTACCGTAGGAATTGTTACCGTACCTTTTAGTTTTGAGGGAAAAAGAAGGCTGGAGCAGGCTGATTTAGGTCTTGAAAAATTAAGAAATAATGTCGATTCATTAATCGTTATCAACAATGATAAATTACGCCAGCAGTACGGAAATCTTGGTTTCAAATCAGGGTTCTCCAAAGCTGATGAAGTGTTAACCAATGCCGCAAAAGGAATGGCAGAAGTAATCACAGGATATTTCGACGTAAATATCGACTTCCGTGATGCAAAATCTGTTTTGGCTAACTCCGGAACAGCTCTGATGTCGAACGGTATTGCTTCCGGCGAAAACAAAGCTGAAGAAGCAGTGAAAAAAGCGCTTGATTCGCCATTGTTGAATGACAACAAAATTACCGGCGCAAGAAACGTATTGCTTTTAATCAGAAGTGGTTCTGAAGAAGTTACCATGGATGAAATCGGCGTAATCATGGATCATATCCAGAAAGAAGCTGGAAACACGGCTGACATCATTTTCGGTGTGGGAACTGATGAAGAATTAGGCGATGCAGTGAGTGTTCTTGTAATTGCAACAGGATTTGCTAAGGATCACCACAAACATTCAGGAACTTCAGAAAAAATCAAATTTGCCCTTACCGATACCATGACGAGCCCTGCAAAACAGGAATCACCGTTCAAACAGAAAACAACGGAAAGAGAGGAAATCACCCGCGAAGATTTTGTGAGAGAAAGCCTTTTTGTCTTAGATGATGAAGATGACTTCCAGCAGCCTCAGTTCTCTACGAAAACAGTTGAGAAGAAAACAGTAATTGAAAGAGATACTACTTCAGAAATGCGTTTCTTCGACTTGAACGAGGAATCAAAACCTGACCAGACTTTTAATATCAATGAAGCTCCTCAGGAACTTTCTTTATTCTCTTTTGAAGACGATCCTACTGACGCACTTGAAGTTCAGTCATTCAAATTTGAAACCGAAGAAACGGTAGAGGAAAAAACCACTGAATCGCATACCCCTTTTACTGAAGAAAAGCCAATGGAATTCAGTTTTTTCGTAAACGAACCGATTGAGGAGCCCAAAGTTGAAACACCTCAACCCAAAGCTGAAATCAAGGAAGAACCGGTTCAGAAAACCGAAATTAAGGTGTCGCAAAACATAGAAGAACCGAAAACCACACCGCAGGTAGAAACCTCTAATGAATTCACTTTCATCAGTAAAGTTACTCCGAATGATAAAGTGGTGGAACGAAGAAATAAGCTCAGAGAATTCAATTCAAGATATCAAACTTCAGAAGCAGAAAACGATTTCGAAACTGTACCTGCTTTCCGCAGAAAAAATATCGCGATTGAAAGCGGCAACGCATCTGAGCAGAAAATCAATAGTTTTCTTGCTGAAAACAACGGCAGAATGCAGGTTCGCGAGAACAGATTTTTAAACAAAGACGTAGATTAATAATTATGAGTTTAGAACTTACCATCAGCGAGGCGATTAAAACTGCCATGAAAGAGAAGGACAAAGTGGCGCTCGATTCCCTGCGCGCTGTAAAATCACAGATATTACTCCTGAAAACAGAAGCGAAAGGTGCGGAAGTTTCCGCCGAACAGGAAATCGCCATTCTGCAGCGAATGATTAAGCAGCGGAAAGACTCTTATGAGCAGTTTACCGCCCAAAACAGAAATGATTTGGCAGAAGTGGAAGAAGCACAGATGAAGGTCATAGAGAAATTTCTACCTCAGCAGCTTTCTTCGGAAGAACTAGAGACGGAAATGAAAAAAATCATTGCCGAAACCGGCGCACAAAGTGCCAAAGACTTAGGAAAAGTAATGGGAATGGCAGGTAAAGCACTCGCCGGAAAAAGCGATGGAAAAAGTATTTCCGAAATGGCGAAGAAATTACTTTCCTAACAACAAGGATATTCAACCTTTGCATATCGATTTGATTTGAAGCCCGGAGCAGTTTTGCGCCGGGTTTTTTCTGACAAAAAGACAAAAATTGATTTTCGGAATGATTTTGATGGTCATTATGAATGAAATTTAGTGCACGGAATTCATTAAATTTGCAAAGAGAAAAGTCTCAATTTTAACCATAAATAATTTTTATATGTATCCAGAAGAATTAGTAATGCCCATGAAGGCTGAGCTTACCGATAAAGGATTCCAGGATTTAACCACTCCTGAAGACGTAACTAACGCGATTAAAAAAGAAGGTACTACCCTTTTGATGATTAATTCTGTTTGCGGTTGTGCAGCAGGAGCAGCAAGACCTGGGGTAATTTTTTCTTTAACAGGAGATAAAAAACCAGATCAGTTAACCACAGTATTTGCAGGTTTTGATAAAGATGCGGTAACCGAAGCAAGAAAATTCCTTGCGCCATTCCCACCAAGCTCCCCTTGTGTAGCGCTTTTCAAAGATGGTGAGTTAGTTCACATGCTTGAAAGACACCATATCGAAGGAAATCCCGCCGGCGCAATTGCTGCCAACCTGCAGGCTGCTTATGATGAATATTGCTAAACGAAACATTTAGTTACAAACAGAATTCCGCTTTTTTGGCGGAATTTTTTATATGAAAATCTGCCTCGTGTCTTTAGCCGAAATATATTATATTTGTATCAATGGCAACAAAAGCGCTTTTTAATACGGTTGTAAACTGGTTTATCCGCCAGAGAATCGATCAGATTCAGAATTTCATTAATCACCCCATTGAAACCCAAAACGGCGTCCTGTTTTCTCAGCTTTATCATGCGGAGAATACTGACTACGGGAAGATTCACGGCTTCAGTTCTATTTCCAGTTATGATGATTTCCGTAGAAATGTTCCCATTGTAACCTACGAAGATTTCGAACCTTATATCGAAAAAGCACGTCAGGGAGCAGCCGATGTTTTTTGGCCGGGTTACATCCGCAAATTTGCAAAATCATCTGGCACTACTAACGCGAAAAGTAAATTTATTCCGATCTCTGAAGAAAGTTTAGAAGACTGTCATTTCAAGGCAGGTAAAGATTTACTTTCGATTTACGCGAACAATCATCCGGACAATTCACTTTTTTCAAATAAAAATTTAAGACTGGGCGGAAGTTCAGAGCTTTACGAAGATTTCAATACCAAGTTTGGTGATCTTTCTGCCATAATGATTGAAAACCTTCCGTTCTGGGTTGAAATTACCACCACTCCCAGCAAAAAGGTTTCTCTGATGTCTGAGTGGGAAAGCAAGCTGAAAGCCATTGTATCAGAAGTGAAAAACGAAGATGTAGGAAGCATGACCGGCGTGCCGAGCTGGATGATGGTTCTGCTCCAAAGAACACTTGCCGACACCGGAAAAGAAACCATATCTAATCTCTGGCCTAATTTGGAAGTGTTTTTTCATGGCGGAATCAGCTTTAAACCCTACCGCGACCAGTACAGAAAGATTATCGGTAAAGACATTAATTATTACGAGATTTATAACGCCTCAGAAGGATTTTTTGCGATACAGGATCAGCCCGGCAGCGACGAAATGCTGCTGATGCTGGATTACGGAATTTTCTATGAATTCATTCCTATGGATGCATTCAATCCCGATAATCTGCAGGCCGTTCCGCTGCAGGATGTTGAAATCGGGAAAAATTACGCAATGGTTATCACTACCAATAGCGGACTGTGGCGATATTTAATCGGTGACACCATTAAGTTCACTTCGCTTCATCCTTATCGGATTAAAATCTCGGGGCGTACCAAACATTATATTAATGCTTTTGGCGAGGAACTGATGATCGATAATGTAGAAACAGCGCTTACTAAAGCCTGCGAAGTAACTGAATCTTCGGTTTCAGATTTTACCGGAGCACCCGTGTTCATGAAAGACGGTGAGAGCGGAGCGCACGAATGGATTTTTGAATTCACTCAGGAACCTGAAGATCTGGAACGCTTCACTGAAGTTTTTGACAATTATCTGAAATCTGTAAATTCAGATTACGAAGCTAAACGCTATAATAATATGACGCTGAAAAAACCGATTGTTCACGTTGCCAAACCGCAGCTTTTCTATAACTGGATGTCGGCCCGCGGGAAACTGGGCGGACAGAACAAAGTCCCGAGACTGAGCAACGACCGCGAATATATCGATCCTCTGCTCCAAATGAACCAATAAAAAGATCCGCTGTAAATCAGCGGATTTTTTTATTTTTTGAGGTCTTCCTTTACATTTTCGGCACCCTTTTCGACTTTTTCCGCACCTTTCGAAGCGGCATCTTTCACATCTTCGCCGGCTTTTTTAAGTTCAGTTCCGGCACGGTCAGCGACTTCATCGATCTTTTCGCCTGCTACATTCAACTTTTCCTTCGCTTTGTCTACGGTAGCATTGATCGTCGCGGAATCAAACGCAGTTGATTTTTCGGTTTCCAGTGTCGTAGTAGTAACGGTACCGTCGGGATTTTCGGTAGTTTCTATTTTGGTTTCTGACTGTTTGCAACTTATAGCTGACACTGAAATTGCTGCAGCAATTAAAAAATATTTTTTCATAATTATAAGTATTGGTGACCGATAAAATTAAAACAATATTATTGAACTGGTGTTTCGGATGCCAAATTTTCAGATTGAGACGCAGATTTCTCTTTTTTAGCTTTTTCAGATTCCCTTTTTTTCATTTCTTCTGCTGATTTTTTATCTGCCTTTTCCTTCTCTTCTTTGGCTTTCTTCAGTATTTTTTCTTCTTCAATCTGGGCAGAAATTTTCTTAATCGAATCCTGATATTTGAGTGAAGAAATCCGTATTCTCCGAGCGACATCTATAGAAGTTGCTCCTACAGAAAATGAGTCCACAGCTGCTGTATCATATGGCGCAACGGGATTCTCCTGAACAGTAGCCGCCGCTTTCCCTGGTTCTTTTCCACAGGAAATCATTAACACCAAAGTTGTAAATAAAAAGATTCTTTTCATCTTAATCAATTTTAAATTCTGTAATAACGGGATAATGATCCGAAAGTTTAACGCTTCGGTCGACTTTGTAGCTAACTGGTTTTATTTCCGGAGAACAGAAAACATAATCAATTCTTATCGGAAATTTATAATCGTGAAAACTCGTAGCACTTCCCGTACCGGTTTCTACAAAAACATCTTTCAGATTTTTACCGATTTGGTAATATTCATAAGAATTGGGAACGGCATTGAAATCTCCCGCTAAAATAACCGGATATGGTGATTCTGCAATTGCTTTCTTGATGTCGGCAACTTCATCCTGATGATTTTTAAACGTGGGCACCAATTTGCGGATGACGTATCGCAGTTTTACTTTATTCTGATCAAGATCCTCTGTTGGTTTAACTTTGCCCTTTTCAAACGAGAAGGGACTTAAATATACATTGATCAGGCGAATAGTTTTCCCGTGAACTTCCACATCAGCAAAAAAAGAGTTTCCGTTTCCAACCGTTGCAATTTTACCCTGGCGAATGATTTTATATTTTGAATTTAATGCTACAATTTCGTAAGAATCGGTCTGGTACTGGTAACCCTGAACATTAAACTCCGTGCTGTATTCCTGAGCTAATATTATATCTGCATCTGTATTTTTCAGATAGTCATAAATCTTTTCGTACCCATAAAGTAGGCCCCCTTTCGTATTGAGAGACACAATTTTCAGATTACCGCGCTGCTCCTTTGTGGTGCTGAAGTTAATCCATCTTTTTACAGGATTAATCAAAAATAGAGAAAGCAGTAAGAATACAACCGCGCGCTTCTTCCAGAGAACGATCCACAGTAGAATCATACCAACATTCAGAATCATTAAGACCGGAAAAGCCAGAGAAAGCATGTTAAACCAGGGGAAAATTATTGGTGGAATATAGTCATTCAGCAAAGTTCCAAGTAAAAGAACAATGGCTAAAGAGTGAAATACTGTTAATAAAAAACGGATTATTCCCACAATCACACCTTAATTAAACCGGTACAAATGCTTTTTCCAGATTTTGGCAAGAATAAACCCAACAAGTGCCCCCCCAACGTGTGCAAGGTGTGCAATGCCGCCAACATTCCCAGAAATTCCCAAATACACCGAAACCGCGATAACTACGGGCATCAGATATTTAACTTTAACCGGTACTGGAATAAACATCAACATAATTTTAGCATCAGGATATAATGTCGCAAATGCTGCTATAACGCCGAAAATCGCGCCTGACGCACCAACCATCGGAACCGAAATAATAGACTGTAATTGGTTTACTAAATTCTGCTGTTCAAGTATCGCTGCAGAATTTCCTTTAAATGAAACACTTTCGCCATCCATATAACCCGCCAGATCAAACCCTAAACTTTGCAGACTGCTCTTAATCTGTTCCACTTCAACGAAATTCCAAAGGTTAAAAAGGAAAAACGCACCCAATCCACTTACAAAATATAAGATCACGTACTTTTTATCTCCCAGAACCTGTTCCAGAACAGGCCCGAAACTGTAAAGCGTCATGAGATTAAATAAAATATGCATAAAACTGCCATGCATAAACATATGCGTAATGATCTGCCACGAGTGAAAAAAGGGTGAAAAAGGATAAAATGCGGCCAGATACTGGTACATTAAATCGGTTTGCAGAACGTACGTCAGGATGAAGACGATTATGTTGATGATAATGATATTTCGCGTAATTGGCGGTATATTGTTGAACATGTACTTTAAAATTTATTTTTTAATTCGTCTAACGGAATCTCAGTGAAACACCTTTTCCCGGAAGGCAGATATTCGGGAAAACCAAGCGCAGTAAAATCTTTTATAACCTGTTCTGCATCAACTTTGTATAGGAAATCGAAGCGCGATTTACTTTGTATTTTATTCCACTGGTTTTGGTAAAAATTCAAAAACTCTTCTTCTGTCCTGTATTCAAGGATTTCGAAAAGGTTTTCCATGAATTTCATGACCTGTGTTTCTTTCAGTCCTTCGGGAATGGCGTCTATCCGTAGAACATTATCATTGGCGATTACCATTTCGAAACCGAGTTCCGGCAGGTATTTCTTAATCGAACGGAATTTGTTTTTCTCCGTTTCATTCATGTGATATTCCAGAGAAAAAAGTAGCGTATGTTTTTCGCTGCTGCGCTTTTTCTTTGCATTCCTTTCACTGATCACCAGGCGCTGCATACGACCCAAATCAAGCATCAGGGTTTTTCCGCCTTTGTTGAAAAGCCAATATCCGTTCGGAAGCCGCATCAAATCCTCATCGAAATCTTCATCTTCAAACAGATTAATTTTAGAAGGTTCGGGTTGAATAGTCTGCTGGTACATTGCAGTGAGTGCCGTTCGGTCGCCCCCAGAAGCTCTTTCTTCAAGAAAAGGATTGTAATCGCGGTCTACCGTGATCTCCGGTGCCCGGAAAGTTCCACTTTTACTCGTCTGATGAACAAATGCATCAATGCTCGCATCCCTCTCGAAATCCAGACTTGGCGCAACATTATAAATTCCAAGAGATTTTTTGATTGTAGAACGGACCAGGGCGAAAATCAGGTTTTCATCCTCAAATTTAACTTCTGTTTTCTGAGGATGAATATTGACATCAACTTTCTCGGGATCTAGTTCTAGAAACAGGAAAAATGTAGGAATATATCCCGGCAGAAGCAAGCCTTCGAAAGCTTCCTGCACCGCTTTGTTGAAGTAAGCGTTCCGGAAAAACCTTCCGTTGACGAAGAAAAACTGTTCACCGCGAACTTTTTTCGCTCCTTCAGGTTTTGCAACAAATCCGTGGAGTTTTACCCAGCCAAGATCTTCCTTTATCGGAACGAGAATAGAATGAAGTTTGCGTCCGAAAATTTCTACAATTCGCTGAAGCAAACTCGATTTCCTGAGCCGGAAAATAATATCATCATTATGAAAAAGTTCAAAATCGATATTTTCGTGAGCTAAAGCAACTCTTTGAAACTCATCAATAATATGGCGGAATTCTACGTTGTTATTTTTGAGAAATTTGCGTCTCGCAGGAACATTATAAAATAGATTTTTGACTAAAAAGTTAGAACCTTCTGTAGTCTGTATAGGTTCCTGAAACTGAAACCCGCCGCCTTCAATATAAATATTGGTTCCGGTTGTGGAATCCCTGGTTTTGGTTCTAAGTTCAACCTGTGCTACTGCTGCGATTGACGCCAAAGCTTCTCCACGAAAACCTTTAGTGGAAATGCGGAAAATATCTTCAGTTGTACTTATTTTTGAAGTTGCGTGCCTCTCGAAGGCAAGCCGCGCATCAGTATCGCTCATACCGCTGCCGTTATCTACCACCTGAATTAAATTTTTACCTGCCTCCCGAACGATGAGTTCAACCTTAGTGGCACCTGCATCGATGGCATTCTCCATGAGTTCTTTTACGATTGAAGCAGGCCGCTGCACCACTTCGCCCGCAGCGATTTGGTTGGCGACATGATCCGGCAAAAGTTTTATAATATCTGACATTTGTTTATTCTCCGACAAAAATACGATTAGATTCGGGGTTTTGTAAATTTAAAAATGAATACTTTTCTGCAATTATTTGTATTTAACTGCATCGATTTTGGTGGTAAGTTTATGAAATATCTTTTCGGAGAAGTTCCTTTGATCAGAAAGATGTTTCAGTTCAAAATTTCTCTTTTTCCGGATGACCATAAAATGATAATCGTCCTGTTCCCAAATCCCGTATTTCTCGAAATATGCAAGTTCTAAACCATTTTTTTCAAGATGTTGCATCAGGGTAAAAAGTTCCACTTCCTGGTCAATTACCTGGAGACTTTCAGGATGGTTAATTCGTGCATAACCAATATATTGCGGGTTCGGAATATTGATAAGAATGTTGGTTTTTTCAGTAGCGATTTCAGCTAGATTTGCGAAAAGTTCAGCGTGATGTTCTAAGGGAATATGTTCGATAACATCCATCAAAGTGATCATATCAAAATCTGAATTTTGGGGCTGGTATTTTACGATATCAGCGACATCAAAATGGATATTATTTCTGTCTTTCAGTTCATTCTTCGCAACGGTCACACTTTTTTCGCTAAGATCCACCGCTTCAATAATCCCGTTCTTGACTTTTTTTGCCAAAAGCTTAGTGAAAATTCCCACGCCGCAACCCAATTCAAGAACTTTGGAATCGGCATTTAACCCGCCGTTCAGCAGCCTTTTATAAAGGGAAATAAGTCTTTCGTTGGCACCTGTTTTTATCTGTCTCTGAACATATTCATCATAAAAATCAGAGATTTCATTCTGTTTCATTGCGTAAAAATAATGATTTTATTTTTGCTTTTTTATGCAAAAAAACTTCCTGATTTCTCAGGAAGTTTTTATTTGGCGTATGGATTTTTATTACTTTTTCAAAGCTTTAATCCCCATTTCATATAATGCAAAACTCAGCAAATCAGCATTTTCACCAATTACCTGATCTGTACTTCTACCTGCTCCGTGGCCTGCATTTACTTCAATTCTCACTAAAACAGGATTACTGCAGGACTGTTTTTCCTGAAGTTCAGCACCAAATTTAAATGAGTGCGCAGGAACAACCCGGTCATCGTGATCACTTGTTATAATCATGGTTGAAGGATAGCAAATTCCTTTTTTAACCTGGTGAACCGGCGAGTATGACTTCAGATATTCGAACATTTCCTTATTGTCTTCTGCAGTTCCGTAATCGTAGCTCCAACCCGCACCTGCAGTAAATTTATTGTAGCGCAGCATATCTAAAACGCCCACGCCAGGGAAAGCCACTTTAGCTAGATCCGGACGCATCGTCATTGTAGCACCCACTAAAAGGCCTCCGTTTGAACGGCCTGAAAGCGCCATGTATTCCTTAGAAGTATATCCTTTCTGCTGAAGATATTCTCCTGCAGCAATGAAATCTTCAAACACGTTTTTCTTCTGCATCTTGGTTCCTGCATCGTGCCATTTTTTACCGTATTCGCCACCACCACGAATGTTTGGAACAGCATAAATTCCACCATTCTCCATCCAAATAGCGTTTACTACAGAAAATGCCGGCTGCAGACTGATGTTGAATCCACCATAAGAATATAAAATCGTTGGGTTTTTACCGTCGAGCTTTGTTCCTTTTTTATAGTTGATCATCATCGGAATTTTGGTTCCGTCTTTCGAAGTGTAAAATACCTGCTCCGATACATAATTTTCAGGATTGAATTTTACGTTCGGCTTTTGATACACTTCAGATTTACCGGTTTCGGTATTGAATTTGTAAATCGTACCCGGAGTGATATAGTTGGTAAATGAAAAATAAAGGTCTTTTTCTTTTTCCTTTCCGGCAAATCCTGATGCAGTACCAATTCCAGGAAGGTCGATTGTTCTGATGAGTTTTCCGTCGTAATCGAACTGTTTCATGCTCGTAACCGCATCTTTCATATATCTGGCGAAAATATATCCTCCGCCCGTGGACACGCTTAACACGTTTTCAGTTTCAGGAATCACATCAGTCCAAACATTCGGATTGTTGATGTTGAATTTCACCAAACGCATATTCGGAGCATTTTTATCGGTCAATGCATAAATAACATCACCTTTGGAATCGATGAAATCGGTGTTGAATTCATATCCTTTCTGTATAGGAATAAAATCGGTTTTATTTTTAAGATCTTTAATATAAAGTTCGTTTCCGTTGGTGGCTTCAGAAGCACTTAAAATCTCAAATCTTTCATCGTCGGAAACACCGATTCCCATGTATCTGCGCTTGAAATCTTCACCACCAATGATTAACTTGTCGGCAGACTGTTTTGTTCCCAGTTTATGGAAATATACTTTGTGGGTATCTGTTTTTGCGGAAAGTTCGCTGCCTTTCGGTTTGTCGTAGCTGGAATAATAAAACCCTTCATCACCCAACCAGGACGTTCCGGAAAACTTAACATCCACAATCGTTTCATCAATGATTTCTTTAGTTAAAGCATTCATAATGATGATTTTATTCCAGTCGCTTCCGCCTTCAGAAATTCTGTAAGCTACAAGATTTCCTTTTTTATTGAAAGAAACTCCGGCAAGCGAGGTGGTACCTTTTTCTGAAAACTTATTTGGATCCAGGAAAACTTCAGTTTTTCCGTCTTTGTCCGTTCTATAAAGTACAGATTGTGCCTGAAGACCATCGTTTTTATAGAAATAGGTAAAATCGCCTTCTTTAAACGGCGCGCCGATTTTTTCGTAGTTCCAGATGTCTTTGAGCTGAGATCTGAGTTCTTCCCGAAAAGGAATGTTGGCAAGATAAGTATTGGTAAAAGCTACTTCGCGCTGAACCCAGTCTTTGGTATCCGCAGCCATGTCATCCTCTAACCAACGGTAAGGATCTTCCACCTTCGTACCGAAATACTCGTCGGTATGGACCACTTTTTTTGTTTCCGGATAATTGAGGGAATTGTTCATTTTTTGAGTTGTACAGGAAGCAAAAAACAAGGCTCCTGTCAGCATAATAATTGAATTGGTCTTCATTTAAACAGTTTTTTCAAATTTATAAAATTAAAACTGTATTAAACTACAGCGCTCCAATATTAACAAACTTTAAAAGTAATTGTTGCTAAAAAGGAATAGGATTTGCTTAACTTTAAAAAATAAAAGTATTAAAATGAGAAAAGAAACAGGAGTATTATTGGCAGGAAGCCTCGGAGTGATAGTTGGTCTCGGCATATTTGGTGTTAAAAAGTTTTTTGCCAAAAAACATAAAGACTACCACGACTACTATTCTGACTTTCACCGCCACTTTGAAAAACGATATAGAGATGATGGGCATCATGGTGTAGAATATTTAGCAATGCAATAATTCTTCATCTTCATAAACATCAATCCTGAGTTCATCGAATTCGGGATTTTTTTTGGAAAACTGAAGTCTTAAATACTCATCAAATAATTGGGAGCAGAAATTATTTTTGTAACCAACTTCAAAAACAATGTTAATGTCCAGCGAAAATTTCACTAAAGGTCAGGGCGCACAGCGGAACGAAATTAACCGTTTCGAAAAATACACCTTTGAACCTGAAGAAGATGATTTTCTTAAGACAAAAACCACTTTCACAGAAGTTTTTCCCAAAACAATTGTGAACGAGGTTAAAAGTCCGGACATAAGGATGGAATATTCGCTGAATCCTTATCAGGGCTGCGAGCATGGCTGTTCTTACTGTTTCGCCAGACCTACGCATGAATTTTGGGGATATTCTGCCGGCACAGATTTCGAGCGCAAAATCATGGTCAAAAAAAATGCGCCTGAACTGCTGGAGAAATTTTTTCAGAAAAGGAATTATGTTCCAAAAACCATCACCCTTTCAGGAAATACCGACTGTTATCAACCTGCCGAAAGACAATTTGAAATCACCAGAAAACTGCTGAAACTTTGCCTGGATTACCGGCACCCCGTTTCGATCTTAACAAAAAACGCTTTGGTTTTAAGGGATTTGGATATCGTGAAACATTTGGCTGAGCAGAATCTGGTTTCTGTTTCATTCAGTATTCCCACGATCAATGAAGAGATCCGAAGAAAAATGGAGCCGCGTACTTCCTCTGTAAAAAATAAACTGAAAGCCATAGAAATTTTAAGCGAACATCAAATCCCTGTCGGGGTTATGGTTGCGCCCGTAATTCCCGGATTGACAAGCGACGAAAGCCTTAATATCTTAAAAACTGTTTCTGAAGCAGGCGCACAGAAATTCGGCTATGTTTTGGTTAGACTGAATGACACGGTTGAACAGGTTTTTATCAACTGGATTAACGCCAACTTTCCCGACAGAGCAGAAAAAGTCCTGAACCTCATCCGGTCGATGCGCGGCGGAAAACTGGGCGACAAAAGATTTCATGAACGCTACAAAGGCGAAGGAAATATTGCAGAAATGATTCACGATACTTTTGCTTTGGGCAGAAGAAAATTCTTCGCAGACAAAGAAATCACTCCACTTTCTACGGAGAATTTCACGGGCAGTAAAGACCAGCAACTGAAACTTTTTTAACGGACTACATCTCCTGTCCCGAAATTTTTCGCCTCCTCAAACCAATTGCATAAACTTTTTAGTTATTTTTAACAAAATTTTCAGCAATGGTTTTAAGCAGAATTTGGAGCGCATTTATAATTGTGGCCATATTGGTTGCAAGTATAAAATATTTATTTTCAGATAATTACAAAGCAATTTACAATGACATGGTGGTCGGTAAAAGCGGCGACACCGTGCAGATTGCTTCAAAAAAAATGTCTGACTTAAATCCTGAAATCCAGAAACAACTGCTTACAAAGCCTGATTTTGATCAAAATCGGGTTCATTACAAAACTGATTCTGCAAAATCTGGGGTTCAAATCTATCGTGTTCAGGAAACCGACGGAGTCATTGGAACATCAGAAACCGCTGTGAAAATCTGTCTTGGTTTAATTGGAATTATGACGCTTTTCATGGGCTTCATGAGCATCGCTGAAAAAGCCGGCGGAATTAATTTACTATCGAGATTAATACAGCCGTTTTTCTCGAAACTCTTTCCGGAAATTCCAAAAAACCATCCTTCTTTTGGTCATATGTTGCTAAATTTCAGTGCCAATTTACTAGGTCTTGATAATGCCGCAACGCCTTTCGGGCTGAAAGCGATGGAAAGTCTGCAGACTTTAAATCCTGATAAAGAAAGGGCCAGCAATTCCCAGATCATGTTTCTGTGTCTTCACGCCGGAGGTTTAACATTGATTCCTGTTTCAATCATTGCAATTCGTGCCTCGATGGGATCTGCAACACCGACGGATATTTTTCTGCCCTGCATGATCGCAACTTTTGCAGCCACAATGGCCGCGATGATAATCGTTTCTATTCACCAGAAAATCAATCTTTTTCAGCCTGCTGTAATCGCATACGTCGGCGGAATATCCGTAATTGTCGGACTATTGGTGGTTTATCTGGTGCAGCTGACCAAAGAAGGTCTGGATAATTTCAGTATGCTGCTGAGCAACGGAATAATTCTGCTGATCTTCTTCGCCATTGTTCTTGGGGCAGTTTACAAAAAAATTAATGTCTTCGATGCTTTTATTGATGGAGCAAAAGAAGGTTTTTGGACTTGCGTGAAAATCATTCCTTATTTGGTTGGAATGCTGATTGCGATTTCTCTGCTCAGAACTTCAGGGGTTTTTGATGTGCTTATTGACGGGATGAAATGGGTTGCTGCCGTTGTAGGTTTCGACACACGATTTGTTGACGGATTACCAACGGCACTGATCAAACCGCTTTCCGGTTCCGGTGCACGCGGAATGATGGTCGATACGATGCAGACTTTCGGAGCAGACAGTTTCCAGGGAAGATTGGCGGCCGTTTTACAAGGAAGCTCAGATACCACTTTTTATGTTATCGCAGTATATTTCGGAGCGGTTGGGATTAAAAACACAAGATACACCGTAACGGCGATGCTTTTAGCCGATCTGGTGGGGATCATTACTTCCGTGATTTTGGCTTATATTTTCTTTGCTTAAAAATTCAATATGATACACGATAAAGATTACATTATCAGAATTGTAAAACAGTTTTCAGAATTCCTTTCGAAGATGATTTTAGGAGGAAAAAACGAAGGCGATCTCAGTGAACTCGATCGTGTTTTCGACACCAATATGAGAGATACTTTTAAAATGAGTTTTGAAGAACTTGCACTCAAATCAAGCGCCGAAATGATTGATTTGGTGGGAACAAAAGACACGGCGCACCATATTCCTTATTTTGAACTTTTAGGTCATTTGTTTTATTTTAAAAACAAAGAAAATCCCAGTCCGGATTACGCGTCGAAAGCAAAGGCTTTTTATGAAATTTACCTGCAGAAAAGCGGAATTTTTTCTATGCCGATTGTCTCAAGAATAAACGAATTGAAGGCCTAAGTGTAACAAAATTATAAAAATTGCGTCTTATTCTTTAAAATTTTTCCATGAAAAAAACTGCGGTCCTTTTGCTCAGCTTTGTGTCTTTTGTAGCTTTTTCCCAAAAGAAATGGTCGCTTCAGGAGTGTGTAAACTACGCGGTCGAAAATAATCTGCAGGTTATTCAGAATACATTAAATACCAAAACTCAGGATAATTCGCTGCAAATAGCGAAGCGTCAGTATTTACCGTCTGTTTCAGGAAATATCAATAATAACGCATCATTTGGACAGGGTCGGGATGTTTTTGGAAACACTAACCGAAACGATAACTTCAGCAACAGCGCAAGTGTAGGCGCCGATATTCTCGTTTATAACAACGGAAGACTTGAGAAAAATATCAGAAGAACGGAATTTGACGTTGAAGCCAGCAAATTTGACCTGGAAAGAATAAAAAACGATATTTCACTGCAGATCGCACAGCAGTATTTATCGGTTTTACTTAATCGCGAAATTGTGAAGATTTCTGAAAGTGCTCTAGAAAACGCGGACAGACTTTATAAAAGAGCAAAAATTACTACCGAAGTCGGAACTACACCACAAACGGTTCTTGCAGAAGCTGAGGCGGCATTGGCGCGGGAAAAACAAAATGTAAAAACCGCAGAAATCAACACCAGCAGAAGTCTTTTCGCACTTGCAATGCTTTTACAGTTGCCGGAGTATAAGAATTTTGATATTCAGGAGGTTCCGGTTGACGGGATTTTGGATGCGCCGCTTTTTACAGCAGAAAACATTATCACCAAAGCTTACGATAATCAGCCGCAGATTAAAGCCGCTGAAAACAGAATAAAATCTGCAGAGGCACAAACCGAAGTGACGAGAACTGCGTTCTGGCCAACAGTTACTGCAAATGCCGGATTGGGAAGTTCTTACTTTTATCTCCTTAGTCCAGCAAAAGACCTCAATGGAAATACAATTCAGCAGTCACAATTTTTTACCCAGTACAAAGACAATTTCGGACAGCAATTAGGCCTGTCAGCCAATATCCCGATTTTCAATAAAGGGATTACCAAACTACAGGTAGAGCAGTCGAAAATCAATGAAGACATAGCAAAAACAACTTTGTTGCAGCAAAAACAGCAGGTTTTGCAAAATGTTCAGCAGGCACAGTTTGACGCAGAAAGTAATTACGAAGCCTATCTTGCGGCAACTGAGGCTGAAAAAAGCGCGAAACTGGCGCTGGATTTTGCCGAGAAAAGTTTTGCGGCGGGGCGCTCCACCGTTTATGATCTCAACAGTGCCAGAAATAATTTCGCCAATGCGCAGGGATCCGTTGCACAGGCAAAATACAATTACCTTTTCAGCATGAAGCTGCTTAATTTCTATGCCGGAATCCCATTGAGTCTGTGATAAAATGTCTGTTGCCAACCTTCAGAAATATTTGCCTGAAAATACTTTGCCTTTCCTGAAAACCTGGTTTGGCGAACATTATATTCACATTAAAATCACGAAAGGACGGAATTCAAAATTGGGCGATTACCGGAAAATGCCGGATAAATCGCACCAGATTACGATAAATTCTACCCTGCAGCCGCAACTTTTCTTTTTTGTTTTAACCCATGAACTTGCGCATCTGTTGGCTTTCGAGAACTTCGGAAACCGTATTTCACCACATGGAGCAGAATGGAAAAATACGTTCCGGACAATGCTTTTGGAAAGCATCTCGGCTTATTCTGAAGATTTAAAACCCATTATTATTAATTTCTCCAGATCACCAAAAGCCAACTTCATGTCGAGTCCGGATTTGGTAAAATACTTCCACATAGAAAATTACGAAGACGAAACTTCCTACATAGAAGATTTAGAGACCGACACCCGTTTTATTTACCGTAAAGAGACTTATATCATAGAAGGTAAACGCAAAAAGAACTATATTTGCCTCAATCTCGACAACGGAAAAAGGTATATTTTCAAACCTTTAGCAAGAGTAGAAAAATTAAGTTAAGCATGTCTAAATCAAACAATTACTGCGTTATTATGGCAGGAGGGGTCGGTAGCCGATTCTGGCCAATGAGCACACAGAAATTCCCTAAACAGTTTCAGGATATTTTAGGAACAGGCCGAACAATGATTCAGCAAACTTACGACAGAATCAGCCAGATTGTACCGAAAGAAAACATCTATGTAATCACCAATAAAGAATATGTTTCGCTGACAGAACAGCAGTTACCGGAACTAAAACCGAAGAATATCGTAGGCGAACCTATGATGAAAAACACGGCGGCCTGCAATATTTATATGGCAAAGAAGATTGCTGCTGAAAATCCAGATGCCAACATGATTGTGTTGCCTGCAGATCACCTGATTCTGAAAGAAAACACCTTTCTCCAAAAAGTGGAACTGGCTTTTAATCTGGCTTCACAGCATGATTATCTGATCACATTAGGCATTACTCCTACTCGTCCGGATACCGGCTATGGCTATATTCAGTTTATTGAGAAAAAAAATGCGGACCATTTTAAAGTGAAAACTTTCACTGAAAAACCCATTCTGGAAATTGCGAAAAGTTTTCTGGAAAGCGGCGATTTCCTCTGGAATGCTGGAATCTTTATCTGGAACGTAAAATCTATTCTTTCGGCGTTCGATCTTTATCTCGAGGAAATGTCTCAGCAGTTCGTGAGTTGCGATTATAACACCGATGGCGAGGCGAGCTGCATTGAAATGATTTATCCTAAAGTCACCAAAATTTCTATTGATAACGGTATTCTCGAAAAAGCTAAAAATGTATATGTAATCCCTGCAGACCTGGGCTGGAGTGATCTGGGAAGCTGGACATCGGTTTACGAAACCTTAGATAAAGACGAAAACAAGAACACATTGCAACCCAAGCACATTCTTATGTATAATGCGAAGGGAAACATCGTTCAGTTCAAAAATAAAAACAAAGCTGCTATCATCGACGGTCTCAAGAATTATATCGTTGTGGATACCGATAAAGCACTTTTAATATGTCCGCGCGATAACGATCAGCTCATCAAGGAATATATTCATGATTTAAAAACGCTAAAAAAAAGCGACAAGTTTTTATAAAAAACAAAAAATCTTTCAATATCTGAAAGATTTTTTTGTTAATCCTTATAAATTTTATTGATAATCTGCTGAATATTAATTTCATGCAGACAGGCCCAATCGCCACGGTAACACTTTTTGTCACCAAAAACCGAACACGGCCTGCAGGTCAGATCTTTTATTTGTACCACATCTTCTTCTTTCTGTCCGTAACCTAGAAAGCCTGCAAAAGGATGTGTCGCGCCCCACACCGATATGCATCGGGTGCCGGCTAAACTTGCAAGATGCATGTTTGCAGAATCCATAGAAATCATGATTTCGAGTTCAGCTATTTTTGCGAGTTCCTGTTTTAAAGTAAGTTGGCCAGCAACGTTCTCGGTATTAGGAATTTGAGCAACCCACTTATCCAGCGTTTCTACCTCATTCTTTCCTCCGCCAAAAAAATATATTCTATGTTTTTCCGAAAGATGTTTTACAAGCTCAAAAGACTTTTCCAGAGGCAGCATTTTTCCTTCGTGCTGGGCAAAAGGCGCGAATCCGATTCCGCTTTTTTGTGACAAATAAGTTCTGTAATGATGCGATAAAGTCAGCGAAAATCCCAATTCCCGCAACACATCGGCGTAACGTTCTGTGTTTTTTTTGAGCGGTGCTTTTTCCAGATTCCATATATCGGTAAGATGTTCCTTTTCCTTCTTGCCTTTATTGATAATTGAAACCCTAAATCCTTTACGCTTAAAGATTTTGCTGAGTATTTTCGTTCTGATTACATCGTGAAGGTCTGCGACAAACTCAGGCTTAAATTCATCTGTAAGTTCCTGAGCAAGTTTTCTCATTCCGAAAACGCCCTTGTAATCATCAATATTTACGCCTTTGAAAACAAGATTCGGAATGCCATTAAATAAAGCACCAAAGTTTTTACGGCTTACAAAAACGATTTGTATGTTGGGATTCTGTTCCAGAAATTCTGTGACAACGGGAACCGTCATTGCAACGTCACCAAAAGCTGAAAAACGGTATGCTAGGATTGTTCTCACTTTTTCAGCTGGTATGCGACTGCGTAAAACTTAATCTGCTTTGTCATCGCCATCAAACCATTGGCGCGGGAAGGTGAAAGAAATTCCTGAAGCCCTATTTCCGAAATAAACTCGAAATCTGAATCCAGAATTTCCTGAGTGGAATGACCGCTGTAAATAGAAACCAGCAGCGAAACAATTCCTTTTGGTAAAATCCCATCGGAATCTGCATTAAAAAACAGCATGCCATCATTAAACTCGGCATCAATCCAAACTTTAGACTGGCAGCCTTTAATTAAATTGGCATCCGTTTTTTTATCTTCAGGAAAACCCTTAAGTTCTTTGCCTAAATCAATAATGTATTCGTATTTCTGTTCCCAATCTTCCAGAAATGCAAATTCTTCTACGATTTCATTCTGTTTTTCTTTGATCGTCATCTTGCTGTTTCAAATTTGTGCAAAGGTAAGGATTTCGCGTTTAGGAGTTATGCGATTTGATCGTTTTGAAAAGCTGAATAATTTTAGGTTCTTCCTGCTCCCAGCAATGATGTGCTGCAGCACTGTTCAGTGAATTTTCATAGAATTGCTTACCGTTTTCCAGCACTATCTTTACTTTTTCAGCCAATTCCGTGTGGTTGTGGATCTTTTCACCCGCTCCGAAATTATCGATAACTTTTCTCATTTCCGGAAAATCTGAAACAACAACAGGAACTCTTGCCTGAATATAGTCTGAAACTTTATTGGGCATCGAGAAATAGTAACTTAGTCCGTTATTTTCTTCAATGCTCAATCCCACATCTGCTTTATGGGTGATTTCCCGGAGTTTTTCGGGTAAGAGTTTTCCCAGAAATTTCACTTTATCGTTCAGTCCTAAAGCTTTAGTCAAAACTTCGAGTTCTGCTTTTTTGGGTCCGTCGCCCGCAATCCAAAATTCTGCATTTTCAATTTCCTGCATTGCCGGGATCATTTTGTCCAAACCGCGGGATGGATTGATAACTCCTTGATAAAGAATAATTTTCTTCGAATTGATATTGGAATAGCGTTGCGGATTCGCTGTTTTGAGCGGAAAATTCTGCACTACGACCGGACGTTCTATTTCATAAGTTTTCCGAAACCAGTCTGCATAACTTTCGCTCGCGGTCATCATAAAATTTAATTTCGGAACGATAAAAGATTCCAGTGAGCGCCATATTTTTTGGGTAAAACGCCCATTTACGGAAGGCATCTCTGTGAAAATCTCATGACTGTCGTAAACAAGCGGAATATTCAGTTTGCGGGAAACCAAATAGTTAGGAAGCAGCGTATCTAAGTCGTTAGCAAGAAGAATTGTCTCGCTGTCAGCGCTTTTCAACAGCTTTTTATATAATTTCCATTGGAATTCTATATAAGCATACCGCAGAACAGTCGATTCGAGGATGATTCTTGAGAAGGAGTAGCTACGGGCCATTTCAGGCAAGCCTCCCCAATTATTTCCAATAAGTTCAATGGAAAAGCCGTTTTCGGATAATGTTCTGCAAACCTTATCAACACGTTGGTCTGTATATAAATTATTAAAAACGCTTACCAGAACTTTCATGACAGAAATTTAGTCCTTTTTTACCAAATGGTACCCTTGTATAAAGCACAGAATGGCATTTGGAATAATAATGGGCCAAAGATAATCGCTGTAAATTCCATAAATAACGAAGAAAATGCAGCCAATAAGGTTTACAATTCTAATTTTTTTGATGTCTTTCAGCACAAAACTCAACACAACAAAAAATGAAGCGGCATAACCAATAAAGTTAGTAATATCAGGGCTCATAGTTAATTTTTTAGGGAAACAAACCTAGTCATTTTCAGTGAAATGAGAAAATATTTCCTGCCATAAAGTCATTATTTAATTTTGGTAAAGTATTTGTAACTTTGATTGAGTATTAAAGATTGCAGCAATCTTTAAAACTTAACAACGAAACAATAATATGGATCATAAATTTTCAAACGGTTTGGATCAGGTTTTCCAACATAGTAAAAACGAAGCAAGGCGTTTGCAAAGCGAGTTTCTCAATACAGAACATTTCCTTTTGGGAATGATTAAAACTGAGAATTCCGCTAAGGACATTTTGCAGAATTTGGGTGCAGATTTAACTCAGATCAGAAGAAAGATTGAAACTATGGCAGTATCGGGATTAAACCCTTTTACTGCTGATGGCGACAAGATTTCTTTCACAAAAATGGCAGATCAGGCCGTAAAACGATCAGAACTCGAATGCAGACAATACCAAGGTTCAGAAATTAATACAGTGCACCTTCTTTTGGGGATACTCTATAAATCTGATGACCCGTCTACCAACATTTTGGGTTCTTATGATATCGATTATGAAAGAGTCACAAAGGAATATCAAACAATGCTTAAAAATTCCGGTCAGAGTCCTAAAATGAGCGCGTACGACGATGATGAAGAGAGAGAAGAATTCGGGCAGATGCGTAAGCCAACCGGAAACATCGGTACAGGTAAAAGCAAAACTCCGACACTTGATAATTTTGGACGTGATTTAACTTCACTTGCAAGAGACGGAAAACTGGACCCTGTAATCGGCCGGGAAAAAGAAATTGAAAGAGTTTCACAAATTTTGTCCAGAAGAAAGAAAAACAATCCACTGTTGATCGGTGAACCAGGCGTTGGTAAATCAGCGATTGCAGAAGGACTTGCTTTAAGAATTCAGCAGAAAAAAGTTTCCCGTGTTCTTTATGGGAAAAGGGTTATTACCCTTGATTTAGCGAGTTTGGTTGCAGGAACAAAATACCGCGGACAGTTCGAGGAAAGAATGAAAGCAATCATGACGGAGCTCGAGAAAAACCGCGATGTCATCCTTTTCATTGATGAACTTCACACTATTGTCGGTGCGGGAAGTTCTACCGGAAGTCTGGATGCATCCAATATGTTCAAACCTGCTTTGGCAAGGGGTGAAATTCAATGCATTGGAGCGACGACCTTGGATGAGTACAGACAGTATATCGAAAAAGATGGTGCTTTGGAACGTCGTTTCCAGAAGGTAATGGTGGAACCGACGACTGTTGAAGAAACGATTCAGATTTTAAATCAGATTAAAGACAAATATGAGGATCACCATAATGTAACTTATACCGAAGAAGCGGTTTTGGCATGTGTGAATCTTACTGCCCGATATATCACCGATCGTTTTCTGCCGGACAAGGCAATTGACGCGATGGATGAAGCCGGCTCCAGAGTGTATATTAAAAACATGAAGGTTCCTACAGAAATCATCGAGCACGAAAAGAAAATCGAGGAAATCAAAGATCTCAAGCAGAAAGCCGTGAAAGCTCAGGATTACCTGGAAGCCAGAAAACTGAAGGATGAAGAAGAAAGGCTTCAGATTGAGCTGAATCTTGCGCAGGAAACCTGGGATAAAAATGTAAAGGAGAAAAAAGAAGTCGTAACCGAAGAAAGTGTGGCTGAAGTAGTTTCAATGATGAGCGGCATTCCGGTGACGAAAGTCGGTAAGAATGAGCTTGATAAACTTTCGCAGATGGATGCCATGATGAACGGTAAAGTTATCGGTCAGGAAGATGCAGTGAAAAAAGTGGTGAAAGCCATCCAGAGAAATCGCGCCGGACTGAAAGACCCGAACAGACCGATTGGAACATTCATTTTCCTCGGAACAACAGGTGTAGGTAAAACAGAACTTGCCAAAGTAATGGCCCGTGAACTCTTCGACTCAGATGAAGCACTGATCCGTATCGATATGAGTGAATACATGGAGAAATTCGCTGTTTCACGACTGGTTGGAGCGCCTCCTGGATATGTCGGTTACGAAGAAGGCGGCCAGCTTACAGAAGCCGTTCGTAGAAAGCCATATGCAGTTGTACTTCTCGACGAGATTGAAAAAGCGCATCCGGATGTTTTCAACATTCTGCTGCAGATTCTTGATGAAGGTTTTGTAACAGATTCTTTAGGTAGAAAAATCGATTTCAGAAATACAATTATTATCCTCACTTCCAATATCGGAACGAGAGATCTTAAAGATTTTGGTGACGGTGTAGGATTCGGGACTTCTGCGAAGAAATCAACTACCGATGCGAGAGCCAGAAGTACGATCGAAAACGCGCTTAAGAAAGCATTTGCACCTGAATTTCTAAACCGTATTGATGACATCGTAATCTTTAATTCTCTTGAAAAAGAGCATATTACGAAAATTATCGATCTGGAACTGGCAAAACTGTACAAGCGACTTGAAAAACTCAATTATCATGTTGACCTTTCTCAGGATGCCAAGGACTTTATTGCAGAAAAAGGTTGGGACAAAGATTTTGGAGCAAGGCCTCTTAAACGTGCGATCCAAAAATACATCGAAGATCTGTTGGCAGAAATGCTGGTAAACAAACAGCTTTCCGAAGGCGAAACCATCATTTTGAAATTAAATGAAGAGAAAGACGGACTTATAGGCGAAACTGTAAAGAAAAAGCAGAGCGCTAAATAATATTCAATATCATAAGAAAACCCCGGTCAAATTTGACCGGGGTTTTTTGTTATCTGTACAAAGATTACAATTATTTCTTCTTTGTTTTTACCTTTTCAACCTCATCTTTGATGAATGGATATTTCTGTTTCATATCTTCCAGAAGATTTGAATCCAGATCTAACGCCACATCCAAGGCTTTTCTGCCTTCTTTCTGGCTGTTCAGATGGAAATAACAGTTACTCAACTGATAATAGATTTCTGCGCGGTTATGGATTTTAGTTGCCTGCTTTAAAACAGTGATCGCATCTTCAAATTCGCCGATCAGCATTAAAACTTCTGAGTACGCATACCAGTTATAAAACCGGTTGGGTTCGAAATCTACAAGCTTCTTAAGACAAATTAAACTTTCCTCAAAACTTCCGGAATCGATGTAAAGAAACGCAAGCCTTTTCTGATAATCTAAATTGTTATCATTCATCGATACGGCTTCTTTTGCAAAATGAAGTGCTTCTTTCATGCCGCCCATTTCTTCGTAGATATAGGATTGCTCCATCATTGACAGATAAAACTGCGGATCGTCTCTCAAAGATTTCTGGAAAGCATTCAGCGCTAAAACCGGCTGCTTGTTCTCTTTATAACACAAACCGATTTTGTAGAAAGTAAAAGACTTCGTATACTCCAGTTCGAGCATTTCTTCATAAACAGCAATTGCTTTCGGCCACTCTCCCATCGCTTCATAACATGCCGCTTTATTTGCATACACCCCAACAGATTGCGGATTTATAGCCAAAAGATAGTCAAACCCGCGAATCGCTTCCTCATAATTTTTGCGGTTGAAATAGAACTGTCCGTATTCGTACCAGGCTGTTTCAGAGAACGCGAACTCATTCAGATATCCGTTAAGGAATTCAATAGCTTCGTCGCTTCTGCTGAGCTGATTATAGCAGAACATCACGTTTTCTAAAGAATACTCATCCTGCTGATCAAATTTTAAAGCCAGTTTATAATGTTTCAATGCGTTGAAGGGATCTTCCAGATTCACATACTCATCAGCTATGAAATTGTGGAGGAAATTCTCCTCTTCTTCCAGTTCCAGGGCTCTT